>Ga0265797_10000552_pt1 | contig 68080 bp, 60 predicted proteins | sample P2T30metagenome_FD_192433 | JGI IMG/M metagenome (GOLD analysis project Ga0265797, IMG submission 192433) | Plant litter microbial communities from East Loma Ridge, Irvine, California - P2 T30 | ecosystem: Environmental > Terrestrial > Plant litter > Unclassified | place: USA: California...
GGCTGTAACCACATTTCTCCAGCACAGGCGGCGCCGCTGCCATCGTAACACGTTCGATTTGGTGGATTTAAAGGAGTGTATGCATCTACTGCGCAGGCTTGTCGTCGGTGCCAGCAGGTGCGTCGGAGGTGTCCTTGGACTCGGGCTGGCTCTCGGTAGGTGCAGCGGCAGACTCACCCGAAGGCTCGGCCTCGGAGGAGGTCCAGAGGGTCTAATGATGAAGTTAGTACGTACATCAGATATCTTGCAGTCATTGAAGTCAACTTACCAGGTTGTCGCGGAGGAGCTGCATGATGAGAGTGGAGTCCTTGTAGCTCTCCTCGGAGAGGGTGTCGAGCTCTGTTAAGATAGCTGGTCAGCGTTGTCCATTATGCGTCTTTGCAAGTATTCAACTCACCAGCAATGGCCTCGTCGAAGGAGGTCTTGGCCATCTGGCAGGCCTTGTCGGGCGAGTTCAAGATCTCGTAGTAGAAGACCGAGAAGTTCAGGGCGAGGCCGAGACGGATGGGGTGGGTGGGAGCGAGCTCAGTGGCGGCGATCTCGGTGGCAGACTGGTAAGCCTCGAGGGACTTGTCGGCGGAGTTCTTGCGCTGGTCGGCCATGGCAAACTCGGCGAGGTAACGGTGGTAGTCACCCTTCCTGTAAGCGGAAGTGCAATGGTCAGCCTTGCTGTGATCACGAAGTATCCAATTCACATGATTGACTCACATCTTGTGGTAGAAGACCTTGGACTCGCCGCTCTGGGCAGAGGGGATGAGGTGCTTCTCAAGAACCTCAAGGATGTCCTCGCAGATCTTGCCGAGCTCGGCCTCGATCTTCTGACGGTACTCCTTGATAAGGGCGACCTGAGACTCGTTGCCCTTGCTCTCCTCCTTCTGCTCGATGGAGGTGACGATGCGCCACGAGGCACGGCGAGCGCCAATGACGTTCTTGTAGGCAACAGACAGAAGGTTCCTCTCCTCGACGGACAGCTCCTGGTCGGCAGAGGCGACAGCCTTCATGTTCTCGACCATCTCTGTATGAGTTGTCAGCAGGCGCACGCGGTAGTCTTCATGCAGGCTATCACGTACCCTCATAGCGCTCGGCCTGCTCAGCGAGCTTCGCAAGGTAGACGGAGTTCTCGTAGCTCATTTTGGCGGTTTTGGGGTTCTACAAGTTGATTGTTAGCCTTATTGCTCCTTGTCCAATGTCGCATTCCGTGAGATGAAGATGGCGCGGTCGTTCAACGCAAGTGCCCAGGCGCGCATAGTGAAAGTGCATGTGTTCACATGTTCGCAGGCTCCGACAAGTCGCGCGACGGTATCGGCACTCGTGTGTTGACATGGGCGGGCTGTAGGCGTCATGGAGTCGGCTCGAGCGATAGCAGCAGCAGCACAGCGCAGCGCAGCATTCTTCCGTCGACACGCCATCCCCAGAGCTCTTGACGCCCATCGAGTCGCCATGCATGCCGACGAGCCCTCTGCGACATGTCGTCGTCGTCCAGGGCTGCGGAGCGCTGCTCTTGGCGGACAGGGTTTTGCAGCGGTGAGGGCGGTGGGGTGAAAGAGAGGGCAGTCTTACGTTGGTGGGTGTTGGTAGGAGATGATAGAGCCTTGGGCGATGGCAGGGCTAGCGTGGGAAGGATTGTGTTGTGGTGAGGGCGAGCGGTGGTGGTGTGGTGGTGCGGGTTTTGGCGGCAAGGTGTGAGTGGCTTCGTGCTTGCTGGCTGGCGAGGCAGTTGCAGTCAAGTCGAAGACGCACAGCCCGCCCGGCAAGCAAGCACGACTTGCGTCACACAGAAGTGCCTCACGCCTCACCGCAACCTGACCTGACCTCTCAGCCAGCGAGATGCGACCCCTCGCCTCTAGTGGGGTTGGAATAAGACCGGTCAGAAAAACGGTTCCCAGACGCGTGCACTTCTACTGACGCCTGTCGATCCGAGTCCTGCTACGTGTATATCGCGTTGCGGCATATGCGATCACCTCTTGCATTGCCCTCTCTCTGCTATTACTCACTAATCTACAGCTATCCATCTCTGTTCCCAACACTTCATCATCAACAAGGAGCCAGCCTCACCAGCCTAGCCTCCCTTTCCCCCCAAACCCTGAGACGGGGTGATCCCGGCACACGCGTGGGTTTAGCTTACCATTCGCGGCGGCCAATGACGGCTCCAGACACAGCGGGCTTAGGATACGCGATGTTTATTTACAGGTCGAAAAGCATATCACCTTGTGCCATGTGACCAAAGATCGCGTGGGATGAAAACAAGAATTCCTCTGTCCCCGGCATGCTCCGGAATAACAGCTGGTCACTTGGTCACTACAAGTACAAGCTGAACATGTTCACCAGTAAGGGGTCACAGAGTGAGCTAGCGGCCATCCTGCCCGGGAAATTGGTTCTCCTTTGAAACATTGCCACGACTACGACCTCTATACCAGGAACTACCAGCGCTCCTGAGTCTATATATCTACCAGTGCCGTTCACACGCATGTCTACTCCATACAAAAAATGACCATACCGTTGCATCGTCCAACCATCATCGCTGCCTCATAACGTCATCCCTGAGAGCATCCAAATAGCTCACTTCAACATCTCCGCAATGTGAGGGTTGATCTGGTACTTCTTCAACACCTCCCGATCCACACCCTCCGCGCCTGAGATCTGGCCAAGGCAAACGTCCTTGGGCGCATCACAGAGACACTTGAACGGCTTTCCCATGTTCCACTCGGTACAAGGGTAGAAGAACGAGAGGTCTTCGCCGGCCTTCAGATCACGATCTGCGACCACGCGAAGTTCGCCAGCAACGCCGTGGTCACCTGCTGTCGGTACAGGCTCGCCTTCGCGGATGGGGTATTCCGTAGCTGAAGGGTATTTGCCGTCAGAGCTGGGCGAGACCATGCGGAATTCCACGTTGGGCGCACAGGAGTGGTTGATGTAGAGCATTGGGCTGTTTAGCTCGATGTGTGAGTTGGGGCCGGTCTGGACTGACGACCACGCTGGGTTCTTCAGTGGTGTGTGAGTAGTGATGTAGGCGATGAGCTGGCCGGCCTTGAGATCGACCTTCGCGCGGAGCGAATTTGACAAGCCATCTTCGCCGTGAGAGTGGTAAGTGAAGTACTTGTCGAGACCTAGCGAAGTGATGGGGTAAGCGGGCTCTGTCTTTCCCTGCGAGGGATCAACGATGTCGCCGTTCATGAAAGGAGCCATGGTTGCGTTGGACAAGTGTTGGAGAGGATTGGGATATCTACCTTTCGATGCTCTCGAGGGTGGGTGAGGGCTTTATGGCATCTTTGGAATGCTGCGCTTGGCGCCTGGAGGCCTCTGCGTTCACTGCAGACCCGGAAGTGTGGGCAACGACGTACGTGGACGAGCGGATGCTAGGATAAGTTACTGGGCAGAGTGGGTTCAGGCATGTGGAGGAGGCAGCCAGAGGGCTTGCCCCGCAGCGAGGACGATGAAGTTGTCAGTTACGTACGCATAGCAAAGATGTGAAGTCGATGATCAGCTTTCACTGCCGTCGGCATTGCTTAAGCTTATATGCTGCAATCTCCTATCTTGTCTGGAAGCTGTCTCGTCTTTATGAACACTTCAATTGGGTGTTTGCTTGGTATACATCGACGAATGGACCGAGGCAAGCAAGCTGGTATAGACGATGATGGGGAAACTTCCATTCACGTGGGGGATGTATGCACGTGCGTCTTTTGACAAAGCCGAGACCGAGGTGGTCGACGGAGTGAGGTAATCGTCGGTTCTGGTGCGGCAGTGCGTTTTCATCAATGTCTGTCAGAATCGACTCGTTGATGCTGGAAATTAGGTGCAATGTCTGATGAAGGTGCAAAATACTGATTGGAGAGTGACATTCTGGTCTCCAAACAGTCAGATACACTTGTCAACAGTGGCCGCACCAGAATCCTGGCCAACACTCCTTACTCACAACTCAGAAGGCGTGTCTTCGGCGCTATGTGGTGGCGTGTATGTAAACAGTCATGTGGCCGAGATATGTTCAATGCGCCGTAGTGGAGGCTGATCTTCGAGTTGGACGATCACACAGAGGCTACTATCTTCGGCCGTAGCAATCATCGAATGGATAGAACCTGCGATAATCTATGTCAGGAACTGTACACAGCAGCAGAGGGACTGTTTGTAGCTTCAGCCTCCCTGTGCAAAAAGAAGAGTGTCTGATTATTATGTACCTCACTTATAGTACGTAAGCACAGGTCCGCGTACGTACGATCAAAGCTATTTCCCTCTCGTACCAGTAGGATCGGGTTGTAAGTCAGCGATGAGTATCTTCGTGATTGCTATACAATTCACTCTACGCGGTTATCATATAAGCTAGTATTCAAGTATCATCAACTACAAAACCGGACAATCTTGCGTACCATTGAGACCTTGCGTACACAAACTTAAGCACCTACGCGACCCTCCGCAATTCGAGGGAAGCTTCGCGCTAGTCAGATCGTCGTCAATAAACAATCGAGCGGACCAGTACTCGAGCGAACCAATACTGCACAGTACTTCGCCTACTAAACAATTACTTCGGCATAGCCACTGACGGCTACCTGCTGCCCACAATGGACAGCGAGTCATTGCGGACCGCGTCCACATACCTCAACAACCTTCTCCTCGCTCGCGGCCTCCTACGCAACGGCGCCGACATCGATTTTGTAAGGCCCTCACGCGAGTCTCGCGCACAAATCATAAACCTCGTCCACGACCTTGTCCTCCGCTCGGACCGCGACAAAGACCGTAATGAACATCTCTCATTCACTCTACGTGGATTGCGTGCCGAGGACACACGGAAAGACGCCGAGATCGAGCGATTGAGACTCAAGGGCGAAGAACATGCAAGAGAGGCCGTGCAGGCGCGGACCGCCGAACGTGTCGTGAAGGACGAGGCCAAGAAGATTGAGAGGAATGTCAAGGGCCTGCAAGAGCAGGTAGCGAGACTAAAGACTGCACTTGCGCAAGTCCGGACACAGTGCGCGAACGATGTCAAGAAGAGAGATCTTGAGCTTGCCAGGTTGAAGGCACATCTTCAGGATCAGAGGAGGGGTAACAGAGCTGGTGTCGTAGCGCCGAGCATGACAGTCAGTGGCAGTGGGAGGCGACAACATGAGAGTTCTTCGAAAGATTTGGGAGACCCGGAGTACAGCCTGAAGCAGGAGACGACAGCGTTCTTAACACAACTCAGTCAGAGCTTGAGCGACGAAAACGACGGATTGATTGGACTATTGCGCGAGGCGCTCACAACAATGAAAGAGCTGCTCGGGCTGCCAGCCAATACGCAAGTCATGGCCGACAGCGCAATTGGCAGTCGTGGGAGTGGTGATGAGATCGCAGACGGAGGGCACAATATCGTCCATGCTCTGCCGACTTCATACGAGACTCTGGCGACGGAGCTTGACAACACTCTTTCGCACCTCAGAAAAATACTTACGAACCCAAACTTTGTGTCTGTGGAAGAGGTCGAGGTGCGAGATGATGAGATTGTGCGGCTACGACAAGGTTGGGAACACATGGAGAAACGCTGGCGAGATGTTCTTTCCATGATGGATGGTTGGCGACGACGCATGGATACTGGCGAAACGCTGCGATTGGAGGACTTGCAGCAAGGCATGGGTCTAGTCTCGCCTGTTCGGGAAGAGAAACATATTCGAGAAGAGGACTACGAAGACCAAGACCAAAGCTTTGTCGATGGCGATATGAGCGAGATTGAACTGCCAGAGGACGACGTTGACATGGACGAGTCGAGCATACTCATGGATGCACCTCAGCTCTCTGGCAGCCTGGCAGTGTTGAGTGCGTCAAAACGAAAGCGCAACATCCTGGAGCCGCCTGCTTCGTTCGATCTTCGCCCGCCCGGAACGACGCAACGATCATCTACGAAGGCAAAGACAGCAGAATCTTCACGTTCAAAATACGACAACGACCAAGAGCCTGAGCTTGAACAACATGACTTCAGCGAGCATCCCTCAGAGGTGCGGATGACACTAAACGAGAAGCTGGACGCTGTTGCTCGTGAAGCTGCCGACGCTCAGACTCGCAAACATGACACCGTGTCCGCTCTCGATGGGGCAGCTGACGAAAACGACGAGCTGCAAGACGACGATACCTTGGGCCAGATTGTGAGCCCGGTAAGAAAGACGAAGATCCGAGGGAGAGCCAAGAGGAGAAAGAGCACTCTTAGCCGAGAAGAGTTAGCGGAACTTCTCGTTGTCGGAGACGAGGAGTAGTCTCTGTCGAACAATGAGCTTCCGTTGCCATGACTGCGTACTTGTTTTGGATGTCCAGACGACTGTATTTTATACCAATCACTATTAATTACTTCCATGACCAAACCACAACTCCTCTTTCACCTCATCAATCTTTCAATCGATCAAGAGCCTATTCGGAGTCTCTTGCTCAATCCCGAGATGCAGCGACGAAAGAGGCAGGCAAGCGAGCCCTTGTGCTACCTTTAGCCATTCGAAGCAAGGTTTGCCAGCAGCAAGCCTAATTCCGGTCACCTCACAGAGGCGATCGTGCACTTTCACCCGCATAATCATGGGTACCTCCAGAGTTGACTTCAAAGTGTCATCCGGGATGGTTGATATTGCCTTGCGCATAGACGCTGGCACCAATGCACGCTTGGTATGCGTCGACTAGCAGCATTCATGCACATGTGCGGGCAACGGCCAAAGATAACAACAACAACGAGAGGTGTGCTGCATGCAAGACATCACGCCCTGATCCTTGCTACGAGTTCAGCTCCCTCGTGCGCTGCAAGCTCTCACTGGGCGAGCAGAAAGTGGGGCGCCCACGCTGGCAGCCAATGAAGCGCATCTTCTAACCGCGAACCTCACGCCTCCATCTGCACACACTCCCACCTCTGCTCACCACCTGCCGTCTGCCCCGTCGTCGCCGTCCACTCGAGGTTGTCTGTTAGCGCTGGCATGCGGGCTTCCGATAGTCGCATTGCACTGCATCGACGGCGTACCTGTTCAGCCTGCCATCTGCTCCCCCATCTGCACAAAGCATAAGTATACCAGCCCATGGCGCTCTTTGCGCTCTCTTCTCTTTTCTCTTCAGCAAGCCTGTCAATCCCAAGAGCTGTTTTTTAGTTACGCACTTTTTTTTATTCCTCTTTTTTATTCCCAAGGGCCTGGTGCTCGTTGTTCATACTCTCAAACTAATAATTCACCCTACCAAATAGCATTACCTGTCGCCGGTCGACATTCCATCAAAATCACAAAAATCAAACCAATACGCTACTAATCAGCTCTTCTTGCCCGCTCAATATTCCATAACCCCATATTTCACCGACAAAATACCAAACGTCAAACAATCATAATGGCCGCCGTCCAGCTCAACTTCACTCTCCGCACCTCCGCTCACTGCAAGTCCGTCCATTTGCTCGGCTCCTGGGACAACTACAACGGACAGCTCCCGCTCTCCAAGGATGCCAACAAGGCTGGTGGCTGGAAGGGCACTTTCCGCTTCCAGGGCAAGACCTTGAAGCAGGGCCAGCGCTATTGGTACTACTACATCATCGACGGCTACCACGTCTCGCATGATCCCGCCCGCGACTCTGTTGTCGAGCCCACCACTGGCCGCAAGCTCAACGTCCTCGACATTCCCTCTGGCAAGCCCGCCGCTGCTGCTCCCACCGATAAGGCCGCTCGTGCATCCCGCCGCGTGTCTGATGTCCCCAAGGGCCGCTCTCTCAGTCCGTCCCAGATCAAGTCCCCGAAGCCCCAGAAGCCTCATGCCAGCGCCGCTCTGCGCTCCGAGACCTTCGCCGGTCCCACCGTCGAGCAACTCGCTGCCAAGTTCGCCGCTGCGTCCGTCGAAGACGAGGACTCCGAAGAGGATTCTGAGGAGGATTCTGATTCTGACTCCGACTCCGACGTCCCGTCTCTCACTTCCCGCAGCTCTGGCTCCAGCACCCCGTCGTCTGTCTCCAGCACTTCATCTTGCTGCACATGTGAGCGCTACGGTATCACCCGCGCCGGCGCTCGCGTCAAGCTCGACTGTGGTGGCTCCCGCTGCGGCTACTCCGACTCTTCCGAGTGTTCCTCCGAGTCTGAGGACGAATTCCACGCTCAGCGTGCCACCCGCCGCCAAGGTGTTGTCGTCCGCAAGTAGACGCTACATGCTGCCGAGCTGCCCCGATCAATTTGCTGTTCTTACAGCAAACGGAGTCCACGCTCGTGAAGACAACATTGCAGAGATTCGAACCCAACCGACCATGGTCGCCCGTTCATTTCATTTCCCGCCTATTGTTTGGCTGATATTCTGTCACTGGAGTTGCTCCTTTCCTGACATCGCAAGGCTTGCAGCTGGTCTGCTTGCTTTCGTGTCACGGAGCCTCCGAACCAGGCTGTGCACATTGCACGCCTGTTAATCCGGCAAGGATTGCCGCACTTCGCTGCTTCGCGCGAAGGCCAGCGGCCCGAGAGAGGAGGACGAAGAAGTCACGGGGAGTTTGCAGGCTACGCGATGTTGTCAGTAGGCCTGTGAACAGGGCATTGACGGAGGCATGCCCGATTGACAAGGATGGGTACGATGCTTGCTGCTTTTTCGAAGCTCGTCTAGCCCAGCAATAGTAACGCTGAGAGATGATTGTAGTCTGAATTGGACTATCAGGTTGGAACGAGACCTGCATATAGCTTAGCTAAGTTCGGCTCAGATCAAATCAAACTTTCGTCGACAAGATACGTTTCTCCCTGCCCTGTCTGCCGCACAACACTCGCTCGACACTTCGGGTGGAAGATTGGCGAAGTGATTTCACATGCTCAAATTGATCTGAATCAGAAATCTGATTACTAAGAGGTAAGATACAAGCCGCGGCCTGCGCTGGCTTTCTGGTCACACCACCGATCGTGCCACCGACTGACATCTCAAGCAAGTTGTTCGGCATCCATACCCGGCTCCGCGCCCAAACTCCAAATACGCCCCAGAATCTACAGTATAGTTCTCACTTCCAAGCCCGGATCAAATCTAAGCAACGCTGTCGGGTGTTTCCAGGAAGAGTCGATGAAGCTTGAACCCAGCGTTCCGTTGGAGCATCATCCCTCCAAGGCCACATGCCAACAGCTTTCCTGCAGTGTAGACCCGACGAGCGTTCCAATATATTGGCTTCTCGCAGCTGTCGTGCTCTCAAGCCAGCATAGTGAACTTCACATGTTCCGCTTCCAAAGAGAATCGATTGGGTCTTGGTGCTGTTGGTGAAGAGCTCCTCTGCCACGTGCATGTCGTTCGCATGCGTAGCCAACGAACACTGTTTTCTCTTGCACGCTGTGAGGATAGGCATCAGCAAAGGCCCATGGATGTCACGATCTAGATATGGTTTGAACTAACCCATGATGTCTCTGCGCTCTTGCTGGACATGGATCGACTGCGTGGCGGTAGTATATGCAGCGACAGACTGAGAAGCGCTCGATGATCTGGATGCACATAGTGTGAGGCGAATGGTGCTCTCGTATTTATTAGCTTGGTGAGGTTGATCGAACAAAATGTAAGCACGCTTGAACGCTCGATGCTAACAGAAACGCAAACGCTGAAGAACAAGTCGAGAAAGATGGCAATGGAAGAGTGGCGAGGTCAACATTGCTTGAGACGGTGCATGTGGCGGCATATATATGCAAGCTCCCACGATTGTTTTTGTACGTACTACATCGCGATGACTGTTAGCTGCGAGAGAAGTACCTTGGGTGTGAGATGGCGTACTGCTTCCACCGGGGTTGGTAGCTAAACTACATCGTTATAGGTTGAAGCGGTGTTCACAACCATGCCGGTTTCGGTTCGAAGTCACGATGCGATAGCGCGCAACGACATGAGTTGAAGTGGAACGACGTTGCCTACGCTGTCAGATTACATGGCATGGTTCGAAAGGTCGTCCAAACACAAGCGCGATGACGATCAGATTACGCCTAGGGCGCGCACTCGCAGTGAGCCGGCAGTAGCTGGCAGACCGCATGGCAAACTATGATTGCCCATGATGCGAAAACACTAAGACCCGGAAGGGAATCATGGAGCGCGTTGGTATGTTCTCATGCGGATGTGCGAGGCTGAACATCCTGGCTTCTGGATTCGTTCCGCTACGGCTAGCTCTTCGTCAGTCGGTCGAGGCTGAGCGATCGAAGCGGACGGGGGACATTGGAAGGGAGGCCATGGGGCTGGGACTGGATTGTAAGATCCCGGGCCCACGGAGATGCGTTCGGCTCACGTGTTGATGGTCGTTTGTGCTGCGGTTCTTATCTGTCAGCGACCGGTGTCTTGGTAGCCGGCATGTCTGACAGCTTGATGACAAAGGCGGTATGCGAGGTTTTGGCTTGAGCGCTGTCAGCTATGGCGTAGGCGTTTGTTCTGGGAACTACACGATGGTTGTTGAAGAAACCATCGCGCAGCCGCCATCCCGTCGAAACAACAATGGTGGATAACCAATACGATTAGATCGCGAAGGTATGTTCCATGTCCAAGGTACCCTCGTATGAAGACGGACGGTCGTTGACACGTGAGGCGGTGCATACCGAGGTGCGAGCTTCACAGGATCAAGTAGCTTTGGTACTGTCAAATGGGAAGCACATGCTTCGATGTTTCGTGCATGAACTCCAGGCGGCAGGATCCAAGCGAGCACCCAATGGCGTGGGGATCCGACCCTTTACTACATTTTGTCACCGCACATCCGGCAAGCAGACAACGATCCTCACGTGTATTTGCATAAGGCTGACGATGCATCAAGAAGAAGATCTCGGAGACGGGTATAGTTGATCCGACACCTGCGTTCATCTTGCCACAGTGTCAATCGAGACCTAGACGGAGGTCCGATAGCACTTATCCATGGTTGACCATATGATGCAAAAGCGGAAACTTTATAGACTGGAATGCACGCACTGGAATAAAGATCAAATCAGAGGAGAAATCTTGGATCAATCGTGTGAAGGCAACAAATCAATTCGCCAAATGCTAAACTGTGTGTAGCTACGTACACAATCATGCGAATGCGTTCGCTGGGTGTAACAGGGTCATTCCAGCCGCTTCGCTTTGGATATTCGAAATGCGATCTCGTCTCTACTGTGCCGACACATCACCATTCACGGCAGTTGCCTTCTCCTGCTCCTGAGGAGGCGGTGCCAACGACTTCACAGGCGCTGGGTTGAGGACACCTGCCGCGTCAATCAGAGGCGCAGCAGGGTTCAGCTCCAGCCCAAAGCCAGGCTTGTCCAGCTCGCTGATGTCTAGGTAGCCCTTGGTGGGGATAGGCTCGTTGCTGAACAAGTTGCCAAACACAGGGAGCACACTGCGACCATCGGGAGAGTTTGCGAGGTACTCCTGGAAAGGAGAGTTGGCTTGTGAGACGACGAAGTGGTAGCTGTAAGGACCGCTCGCGTGAGGGACCACGGGCAGATCGTAGGCGGCAGCCATGGCAGAGATCTTGAGCAGCTCGGTCAAGCCGCCGACCCACATCACATCGGGCTGCAGGATGTCGATGTTGCGGCCCTCGATCAGCTTGCGGAAGCCGTAACGCGAGTATTCGTGTTCGCCGGTGGTGAACTTGATGGTTGGGTGTGCGCGCTTGATCAGAGCAAAACCATCAACGTCGTCTGGGGAGAGAACCTCCTCCCACCAGTCGATGTCCAAGCTTTTGCACTTCTCTGCCAGCTCGATGATGTACGGGACGTTCAAGCTCATCCAGCAGTCGACACGCAGAGGGAAGTCTGGGCCAAGAGCCTCACGGTGGCCCTTCAGGTATTCGTAGTTCTTTCGTAGACCTTCGCGACCCTCGGCGGCGCTGTATGGTAGGGCAACCTTTGCGCCATTGAAGCCCATGTCTCTTGCTGCTGTTGGCTGGGGTCCAGTGCAGTAGAAATCGAGTCGGTCGCGTGTGGTGCCACCGATCATCTTGTAGACTGGCTCGTTGCGGATCTTGCCCAGAAGATCCCAGAGTGCGAGATCGATTACTGAGATGACTGCAACTGGCAGACCCTTGCGGCCGTAGAACATGGAAGCTCTGTACATCTGTTCGAACAGATTGTTGGTGTCTCTGGGGTCTGTGGTGTATTGTTAGCAGTGTTACCGCCATGTTCTGGATATCTTAATACACACCAGCACCAATGAGGAATCGTTTGAAGTGCTCCTCAGTCAACCAGCATGCTGGAGGGCCACCGAAGCCAGTCGCAAAGCCCTTAGATCCATCTGTTGCCTCGATCTCAACGCAGAAAGAACCCAGAACATTGATACCAAAGTCTGTTCGCGATTTCTGATACTGAGGGTAATGTGACATGGGCGTTGCGATCTTGGAGTCGATCAACCAGTGGCCACCCTTGACATTGTGGTAGTCGCCGCCGGATCCTACACCTTGGATCAAGAATGTCTTGATTGCTTTGATCTTCGGGAACGACTTGACGCCGCTGGTGGTGGATGGCATTTTGCTGGATCTAGGCAATGCCTGGGTCTTGCTCGATCAGTGGTTCGAATAGCTCTTGGGGTTATTGGACAATGGGTATGATATAGCAGGGCAAACAGAGCAGTCACAGCTGAAGAAACGTGAAAGATACTAAGAAAGTACAGCAAGGAAATAGCCGGAAAGGTATACTTTTTGAGCCACCTACTAGATCGGCCAGCCATCAAAGACCGAGACTCGCGAGAGTGCCATTGTTCGGTGGTGTGGGATTCCGTCCATACGCAGCTGGCGCCTCGGTAGTGGTGAGCCTCGTGAGCATCGAGTGGAAACTTGGCGTGTTGTGGCGGGGAAGCTGTTTGGAATAAGACCGAGCCTTGCGCAGGCTCGGTTCCCTTTCTCCCGCCCCCGACCCTGCACCAACGATGAACCAGCACGAGACCGACAATTCGCCAGCCAACGCGGCCGAGCATGGGGACGAAGAAGCATGGAGCGGCGAGGATGACGCTTCAGATATCGATGGAGCTGATGCGTCTGGCAAACGCAAGAGACAGCGACTGTCAAGACCGCTGAGCGTCTCGTGTGAGCTCTGCAAGTCACGTAAGGTAGGCTTCCAATGCCATCTCTAAGATCAATGATGCTGCATGATCGAAAGAAGATGAGAGACGTATTGTGCCGTCTGAAGTCGAGCTCACCACAAACAACAGGTCAAGTGCGATCGTGGGCATCCCCGATGTGGCTGGTGCCAGAGGAACAACGCAACTTGCGAGTACAGAGAACGCAAGAAGCCTGGACTGCGCGCAGGCTATGGCAGAGAGCTGGAAACCCGACTTGGTGAGTCAATGGCTTCTGGAACTCTCAAAATATAGAAGACGATACAACCTGTCGTGTCCAATGATTGAAACAGCGAGGCAGAGCTGACATCGCCTAGACAAGTTGGAGGGCGTATTGCAAACGCAGCAAACTCTACTTCAACAACTAACAAATCACATCTCTGGCCACTCTCCCGGCACCCACCATTCACCACATAGTGTGGCTTCTCAGCAGCATGTACCTCAAGCTGAGGCTGCCTTATATATGCAGACAGCGGCGATGTACCCTGGATCGCAGCAAAATGCCTCGTATCAACAACAGGCTCAAAGTCGCAATTCGTTGCCAGCAGTCCAGATACCTGCGCCTCCCGCGACATATGCAACCAGCAATGCTCCGCTGGAGTCGCCTAGTTTGAATATTTCATCGGCCACACAAGGTGGACTCAATGCAGGGCCAAGCTCTGTTGCTCAGGACCAAGACTTTCCTCCATATGATCTCTTGTACGCTCTTACGGACCTCTACTTCAAACACGTCAATACTTGGTGTCCTATATTGCACAGACGAACCACACTGGACTCATTGTTTGGATCAGCCGCTCTCGAGGAAGCAGACCGGATTCTGTTGCATGCGATCGTAGCAACTACACTGCGCTTCTCAACGGATAGCAGACTCACACCGCAGCTACGCGAGAGGTACCATGCAGCATCGAAGCAGAGAGTCCTTCTCTACGGACTCGAAAACAGCTCTGTAAAAGCACTACAGGCTCTCGTCATCCTCGCATTGGACATAGTTGGCAGCTCGAACGGCCCACCTGGATGGAATCTTTTGGCGCTGATGGCTAGAAGCGTAGTCCAGCTTGGCTTGGCTGTCGAGACCACATCTTCTTCGGTAGCGCCTGTATACCCATCAATCTATACGCTCCGCGCTATGGTGCTTCCAGAATCGAATTCTTTCGTTGAGGACGAGGCACGAAGAAGAACTTTCTGGATGATATACCTGCTTGATCGTTATGCCACGCTCGCAACCGCATTCGAATTCGCACTGGACGATAAGGAAATTGACCGCAAGCTTCCTTGTCGAGACGATTTGTGGGCCCGCAATCAGCCTGTTGAGACACGTTGGTTCCAGCCTCCTGATCGTGCTGAGTATCACGCCGATATACCAGACAATCTCGGCTCCTTCGCTTACTACATCGAGGTATTGGGCATACTGTCAGAAATCCACCGATTCCTCAAGAAGCCTGTGGATATTGGCGCTCTATCAGACGTTGAGCAATGGCAGCAGCAATACCGACAGCTCGATAGCAAGCTGAACGCCTGGAAGTTCAGCCTGCCTAGCGAGCATGGCAATTTATCTCGTCTGTTCGATGCAAACAGTAGCAGCAAGATCAACTGTATCTGGATCATGCTACACATCACGTATCACACGTAAGTACCTTTCTCTGGTCCAACCCGACTATCGCTAACAAATCTTCCGCACAGCACCGTAATCAGACTCCACTCCTCCGCCGCCTATCCGACAACCCGCTCCCCCATCTTCACCCCCTCCTACAGCGCCAGCCAAAGGTGCCACTCCGCCGTCGAAGACATCTGCACCCTCTGCAACTACGTCCGCAACAACGACATGCTCAACAAACTCGGCCCGCCCTTCGCTTTCAGCCTGTGGGTCGCTGCTCGCCTCCTGCTCGTCCACGGCTCCACAATCGACCACCAAGTCAACCCGGCCATCCACCCCCTCGTCGAAACCCTGCGCGAGATGGGCTACTACTACGACGTCGCCCAGCGCTACGCCATCCTCCTCGCGCGCGTCCTCGAAGAGTACCACGACAGCGAGCGCGCGCCGCCCGGCGCCAACGGCGTCCGCGAAACGCCCTCGACCGTCCGCATTCTAGCTGATATGCGCCGCTGTGCGTACGACCTCGACTTCCTCATCTCGCGCCAGCCCAAGCCCGTCAACGCGAAAGTGAATGCTATCACTCCCGCAAGGACGCCGGCGCCGAATGAGCTCGAGTACCTTGACGTTTTCGACTTCTTCAACATGCCTCGCCTGCCCTTCACGGCTGGGCCGGAAGCTACGCTTGGTGCTACTACGGGGCAGGGGAACGGCAATGCGAGTGCGGCTGGCGGCGAGTATCAAGGCTTGGAAGGTATTGGCAATAATGAGTTTAATATCACGAACTTTATGTATGATGCGAATTCGGACTGGTTCGTGAAGAACACGAGCCAGTGAGTGGGAATTCCTTTGTTGTGGCTAGAGTTGCAATTCGCGAGGAGACTAATATCGGGAGACGGAACTCACGAGTGATGCTATTGATCAAAGCTTTTTATCTTGAACTTCTGTAACATATTTTCATTATGGCGCATATTTCACATGAGTTTCTCTATCCCCAAAACATATCAACAACTTTTCGTTTCCTACTGCTTTCCGTTCTTAGCCAAGAAGTCCAAACGGATCTCGACAGCTCTCCTGTGAGCCTCCAACTCCTCAACCTTGGCAAGCTGCATGACCGCGCCACCAACATTCTTCAAGCCCTCAGACGTAAGGTGGGAGCTAGTGATGTGCTTAACGTAGCTTCCAAGGTTGACGCCAGAGTACTGCTTAGCGTAGCCGTAAGTCGGCAGCGAGTGGTTGACACCAGCGCTGTAATCGCCCACAGACTCGGGCGTCCACTCGCCGACGAAGACGGAGCCGGCGTTGAAGACCATCTCGCGCACGGCGACGGGGTCTTCGACTTGCAGGATCAGGTGCTCGGGGGCGTAGAAGTTGGAGAGCTCCATGGCGTGCTCCATGTCTTTGACGAGGAGGGTGACGGAGTGGGCGATGGCGCCGCGGACGATGTCGACGCGGGGCAGGGCGATGGCCTGGTTGTGCAGCTCGTCGTCGATGGCTTGGAGTTGGGCGTCGGTGAGGTCGACGGCGATCAGGATGACTTGGCTGTCTACGCCGTGCTCGGCTTGGGACAACAGGTCTGAGGCGACGAAGGCTGGGTTGGAGGTCTTGTCGGCGATCACGAGGACTTCGGAAGGACCAGCGGGCATGTCGATGCTGACGGCCGCGGAGGTGTCGTTGGAGACGATCATCTTTGCTGCAGTGACGAATTGGTTACCGGGGCCGAGAATCTTGTCGACCTTGGTGACATTCTCGGTACCGTAAGCCATGGCGGCTACAGCCTGTGCGCCACCTGCAAGCACGATACTCTCTGCGCCAACCTTGTGAGCGACGTAGACGATCTCAGGGGTGACACTGCCGTCAGCACGAGGAGGCGTTGCGAGAACAATGTTCTTGCAGCCAGCGACCATGGCGGGAACACCAAGCATGAGGGCGGTGGAGGGCAAGACAGCGGTACCGCCAGGAACGTAGAGGCCAACACGCTCGATAGGACGAGCAAAGCGTGAGCACACAATGCCGGGCATGGTCTCTACTTCGAGGGGCTTCTCGTCCTTTTGCGCAGCGTGGAACTTGCGGATGTTCTCGTATGAAATGTCGATGGCCTCGATCGTCTCGGGCGAGAGCTGCATAAGGCTTTCAGGGAAGGGTGCTTTGAGGACTGGTGATGTGAGGCTGGTTGCCTTTTCAAACTTGTGAGTGTAGCTGAGAAGTGCCTTGTCGCCGCCCTCACGAACCTCCTTGATGATGGGGTTTACGATACCCATGATCTTGTCGGTGCTGCGCTGGGAAGGACGCTGGAGGACCTCCTGGACCACTTCGGGTTTCTCCTTGGTTGTATCATAGCGGCGCATCTCGATCCTGCCCTCTTTGTTCAGGCCAGCAGGGTCTTCCTTGCTCTTGGGCTTGGATTCTGCTTCGCGGATCTCCTCCTTCTTGAGCTCGCCGTTTGTCTCTGGGGCTGCACCATTGACGCCGAACTTAGCCGCGTAAGGACCCTTGGCATCACCCTTTCTCCTCTTGACCTTCACGCTCTTTGCATCAAGGTTGCGCTCAATGTCTTCCAATGAGACACCAGCAGCAGTGGCTTTGGTAAGAGCGAAGTAGAGCACATCCGCAGCCTCGGCAGCAATGTCCTCCTTCGAAGTAGCCTCACAGAGCTCCGCTGCCTCCTCCATGATCTTGGCGTTTAGCATCTTTGAGTCGCTGAACAGACGAGCAGTGTACGAGCCCTCGGGAGCCGATCGCTTACGGCTCTGGAGGGTCTTCTGCAGCTTAGACAGACCGCGGTACTCGCCGAAGCAGCTGGAAGTCTGCAAGTGGCAGAAGCCGTGGCCCTGCTGACGAGCAGTCACACGCAGACAGTCGCTATCACAGTCAAAGTCCATGCGCACAAGCTCTTGCCAGTCACCACTGGTGTCACCCTTGCGCCAGAGGCCGCGCTTCCTGCTGTGGTAGACACCACGGCCACATCTTAGACTCTCTGCCACGCTCTCCTCATTGCTGTATACCAATCCAAGCGCAATTCCCCTCTCGTCCGTGACCAATGTCGTCAAAAGTCCATCTGGCCTGTCACTCTTCGCCTTTGCCAGCAGCACGCGCGCAACGCGGATCTGACCCTCTGTAGACTCCGCGGCAGTGGTCAACTGCGGTGCAGGGATAATTGGGACAGCACCCAGCTTTGACAGCTCGACGGCATCGTGCTCTGAGATCTGTGTCTGGGACACATAGACTGGTGGGCGCTCGCTTCCAAGCTCTTTGAGCAGGCTTCCGACAGTGCCGGCGTCTGCGATGTTGAGGTGAATGGCGTATGAAGTTCCGTCCAGAATGGAGCTAGCATCTCCAGTCGGTCGGATTACTATTCTGCTTGAATCCAGGTTGGACAATTTGGTGAGGCTCGAAAGTTGGGTGCTGGACACGAAGACCTTGGCGGCGCCTCCGTCGAGAAGGTCGACGACATCCTGCTGCTCCTCAAGGGCAGACACGTCCAGGTAGATGGGTATGCGGGCGACTGTTTCCTTAAGGAGGGCAAAGGCCTGGTCGAGGGTGGCAGTAGTTGCTTGGGCGAAAAGACCGCCGGTGTAGGCGAGTTCCTTTGCTTGGTCGATCTGGCCGTCGCCGGTGTATGTGCTGAGATCGATGGCGGCGAGGAAGGGAGGGAGGTGCTCGGCCTTGGCCTGTGGTAGTGCTTGGGTGGCCATGATGTGTGGACGTGTTGGTGTGTATATGGTACAAGAGTGGGTGGACAGGCACTGCTAATACTGGGAGATGTATTGGCGCGGGCCAGGAAGCTGAGTCAATGGGCCGATAGTCGGATTAGTGGCATGTCATGTCATCATATCGCTCTTTTTTCTCGCCAGGGTCTGCCCTAACGACGAGATGAAACGTCCACGATCGGCGGGCGTGCTCCTTCGAGAATGCCTCCATTCACGTGGCTGGCCGTCTTCATACATTAAGACGACAACAAATATACCAACATCAAATGCCATATAATGCCTTGTTGCGTATTATGAGGCATCTACGCCATCCATCTAATGTTCACCGCGAAGGTCTCTCGACCAGCATGGCGCTGCCGCCCGCTTCCTCATAGCACGAGCCTATCACGACAATGCCATATACACATATGCAGTGTAAAGAGGCCAACTGCTCTCACCCAGGGCATCAACGCACGTAGATATCGCCAGACGCCTCTTGCCCTGACTGCGAATTCTCGTCACCATCGCTCCTTCCTGACCTCTTTGCCAACCGTCCTCGTGCCACCAATCGTCTTCACAGGCCTGCTACTTGCACTATGGACGTACAAGGTCATCATGACAATAGTCTTCCAGGAGAAGATACTCTACATGTCCTACATGCCACCTCAGACCCGCTCTGAGAAGATTGAGGACTATGCTGCCACATGTAGGCCGGTAGAGTGGGAAGAGGTGAGAATCAAGAGCCTCGACGGGACCAACATCTCTCTCGGTGTAGGCTCGATCCCTCCGCCACTATCAGCATCCAGAGTTCCTACCAGAGAAGTTTTGATCGTTTACTGCCACGGAAATGGCGGTTCCGTACCGCCAAGACTGCCTCTGCTGTCAAACACACTCAAGCTCCTCCATTCCCGTATGGGCGAGCACGTTCGCTGCACCATGATCGCGCTCTCGTACCGTGGCTACTGGACGTCTTCAGGCCGCGCGACGGAGCCCGGTATCAAACTCGATGCTCAAGCTACTCTTCGATGGGTGAAGGAAAACCACCCACACGCAAGCGTTGTCCTATGGGGTCAAAGTCTAGGCGCCGGAGTCGCATGTGCGGCTGCTGAGCACCATCTTTCCCAAAGTGGGAGTCAACCGCTCCAGGGCTTGATCCTCGAGACACCGTTCACCAGTGTAAGTAGCATGCTACTGGCGCTCTATCCGGAGAAGTGGCTGCCCTACCGCTATCTCTCGAGGTTTCTTCGCAGTCACTGGGACAGCACGGTAGCTCTCCAGCGAATCGCAAGCGCCGAAGTGCGCAGACGACCAGAAGTGCTGCTCATAGCTGCTACTCGAGATGAGATCGTGCCAGCGGAAGAAGCAGAGAAGCTCCAGACGGTCTGCGAGGAGGCATCGCTTGGCTTCAGGCGAGTCAATGTTATAGGTGCGTTGCACAACGAGGCTACTACTAGGAGGGAGGGACAGGAGGCTATAGCGAAGTTTGTAGTCGAGCAATGTGGCCCGGAGAGGTCGCTCTAGTTGGCTTCCCTTAGTGTCACAGATATGTACATGATACATGTATTCACATCACGTTTTATGTGTGTCCTGGAAGGGTTGGGGTTGGGGCAGCATATTTTTGAGAAACATTGCCTCACTTCGACATAGTTTGTGTATAATCGGTCATGATGAATCATTGGGGCTGCTTTGCCCTCTCTACAATGTGTGGTTTCATGATCCACTGCTAGAAGTCTATATAGGCGGTCATGACGCCATGTCAAGGACTTTGCCAGTGATTCCAGTCTTGAACTACATCAACTAAGTGCAAGGAGTCAACACATTTCACTGAAACAATATCCTCCATGTGGGATCATGACGACTATCAGTCTGCCCTCCGAACGTAGCCCACGGAACAGAGGTTCTCGAACGCGTATGTGCACACCCTTCATTAGAGACAACCTGATTACATCTTCTCCAAACACAAGCATCCCAACATTCTAAAACGCCCTCAACGCCCTCGCTCAACAGAGAGAAAAACAACAGGGAGGAAAATAACAGCGAAAAACCAGCTAACTAATTACAGTTACTGAACAACACACCCCCACCCCCTTCCCTCATGCCCATCCTTCTCAAGCTCCGTAACCCGATCCTCCACCCTCCCTACAGATCTCTCGAAATCCTCCACCCCAGCCTCAACATCCTCAATCCGGCTCTTCAACCCATCAATCTCATACTCCAGTTTCGCCGCCAGAGTCTCAAGCTCCTTGCTACCCTCTTCCAGCTGCTCCTTCTCGTCGCGCAGCATACCCTCGATACTACCCTGTATGGCCTGCAAGCCTTCGTAGCGGGGCTGGTAGGAGCTGGACAGTTTGTCCGCGTTGCGCTCGGCGTAGGGCAGGAACTCGTGTAGGACGTCGAGCTGGGAGCGGGTCCAGTCTGCGGTTTCGGTGGAGAGGGTTTTCAGCGCGAGGCGCAGGTTGAGGGTGGTCTTGGCGGAGAGATTTTGGGCCGCGAATTGCGTGACGAGGTCGTCAGTTTCGGAGTCGGAGTCGGTGTTGGTTGTCATGGCGCGCCAGGTGAGGACGCTGTCTTCCGCGAGGCTGAAGCTGAGGTGGCGGGGGTAGTGCGAGTCGGTACGGGGCACAATATGGGTGGTTTCGATGTGGCTGAGGGATAGGGTGCGGCGGGGGAGGGTTTCGGGTTCGTCTGTGTCGTTTGGATTGTACTCGGGCTCGTCGTCGGAGACGATGGCTTCGTCGATGGTGTCCACGAGGGAGTGGCGGTGGGTGTGAGTCGAGGTGTCTGTGGTTTGGTTTGTGCCTGTCCTTTGAACGGGCTCGCCGTTGTCTGTGTTGGTGTCGTCGTCTTCGTCGTCTTCCTCCTTGACGTCTTGGAAGCTTTCGCGAGAGGCTCCCATTGGTCCTGAGATGGCGCCTTGTCGTCCTTTGTCTCTTCGGAGTGCATTTGTCGTTTGCTGAGCGGCGATTGCAGCATCCAACGAATTCTCTTGTGTCGACGAGGCGAGGCTATTGGGACTGCTTGCCGGCGATGTCTGCGAGCGTGAGAGATGTGGTCTCGGCCTTTCGTTATGCGTATCTTCGAGCGGTGTCATGGGGAATTCGCCATGCGGTGGCTTCTGCTGATGCGTTTTGATTCCCACAACTCCCTTGAACTTGCCGAGACCGCTCTTGGCTTCTCTCTTAATCCCCGTAGCTCGTCGGAACAGACCACGTTTCTGCTCTTCTTCCTCGCTGGTCTCTTCCTCCATAGGCGTACGCAAATCGTTGTACTGCTCTCTCGGAGGCACTGGCACACCATCGGCTGTTGATTTCCTGCCAGCCCAAGTATACCCGCCTTGCTCATCTGGTCGGAAGATCAACCCTCCGCTCGCCGTCCGTGTATCGCTTTGAGTCTGCTTTGCCTTCTTAATCGGCTTGCCGTACCACAGCCACTTCGATCGCTCTCCGTAGATGAGCTGTACGAATCGTTCCAAATCCGTGGTCTCAATTTCAGCAATGCCCGCTCGATCGCGTCCACCAACGACGTCCATCACCATCTCACCGCCTTTCCCGCTTAGCTCTGCGACTGTGGATTTTACCACCCGTGGTACCGTCCAACTGTCACTACTTGCAGCTTTTGTGCTAACTCTGTGCAGCCTAGCGAGAGTGTGTCGGTCGAGGCGACGAGACTTCGTCAACCGCTGCTGCTTCTGAAAGGATCCAATGCCGTGCTTCATGCTCTCGACATCGAAAGCATCCTTGCCGACAGGAGCGCCTACAGCGTGTAGTCTGTTCCGCGCGCCCATAAGGAGGCCCAACAGGGCAGCAACAGTCGTTGGACCCAAGATACCATCATGAGGCTCCGAGTGATGGTAGTCGCTCCCGATCTCTATCCACCAGTCATTAATGGCACCCTCGGTCACATCGCAAAGCAAGCCATCGGCGTAATCGATGTCCAGCTTGTTGAACAAGGTCAAAGCGAATTGGCAGAGTCTCACAAGCTCCATGACAGATTTATAAATCTCATTCTTGTCGGACGTGCGATAGAGCTGGTGGAATTTTGCAATGGTTGCCCCGGAAGGCGGCACCAAGGTCAAGCCAACACGGCCAGAGCAGCCGAGTCGTTTCAGGTTTTCGTTCACGAAGAAGTCGAAACGATGTTTCCTGAGATCTCCGCCTGGCACGGGTATGACTGTGAGTGACGACGGGAACGCCGATAGATTTGTTACCATGAGCGTTCCCAGAGGTGTATCTCTACGTCGCGCATGGTATTGATTTAGTGCCTTGAAGTAGACACGTAGCCGTGGCGACCAGTGCGACTCATCGGTCGGAACACTCAAGACTCCCACCACGATTACATGTGCAGGGTCACCAGTATACGTCGTGATAACGAATGTTGGATGCGTCCGGGACGTAGTCCATTGCTCCACAATGTAGCATTCGTAGCCCTGCAACTCCTTACGTCGCTCCAGGGTAGTCGTCGATGGGTCCTCTTCCAAGTATCGAAACGCGACTGGGTCATTGAGGACAAAGCGCTGATGGCCGGGTTTCGCGGGAGTGAGGCCTTCGTATTCAGGATTGGTCTCGTCAGCGCGGTCGATCCGGTCTGATGTCGGGGTGCGCTTCAACTGCCGTTCACTGCCGTGTGGTGCTGTAGTCGGTCGTTGAAGCGAGGGAGATGGAAGAGCTGGAGGACGAGAGCGCCGCTCGTCCATTGACATTCTGACAGCCATGCTGCCGATGTCTTTGCTACACTCTGTCAAAGATGATGTGGCTACCCCTCGAGTCGCGCGGACATCCCGCTCGCTGCGACCTTCATGTATCGCGCGCTAGTGTCTGCTTCCTCTCGGCTGTGTCTTCACATATAAAAACAAGGGTGGCTGCATAAGGCTGAGGTACCTCGAGATGGCCCCCGAAACACGTGACCCTGAGGAGATGAGGTTCGGTTCGAGTGAGCTCGAGCCACGTGGTGGTGGCGAAAGCTTGAGCCCGCATCTCGGCCGTTGTGCCGCAAGTTCAAAGTGACATCTCGTTGCAAGTGCCGAACACCTGATCTTGTGAATCTCAAGGACAGCCCTTCCACGCGATAGATTAAATGATGCTCCCTCAGAGGACATTTCAGCCACAACATGCCAGCAATAGTCGAAAGTGGATGCAAGCGCCAGATCTGATTGGTTCTTCAGCAAGCGATGGACAACCAACTGCCGGAATGGGCATGTCGTTAAACGTCATCACGACGTCTCCATTCCCTCCGTCACATCACCCCTCCAAACACGTCAAGATGGACAGGGTTGCGCGTGAGAATGATGATGAGCAACGACGTGGAAGCAGAGACGAAGTGCCTGAACAAGAGCTCCATAAAGAGCCTTCGTAGGAACGTGTTGATTTCCCTCTCACCATCTTACTTTGTTTTCGTAAAAAGAAACAAACACATTTATATTCCAATATGGCTATGTCACAGGCAGCATTCAAGGCGGAGCAGGCCCTCGGGCATGGAGACAACGCAACAACAGCTCAAGATGTCACCAACCCAGGCCTCAAGGAAGAGTGGGGAAACTCAAATGAGACCATGAAGGCGCTTGCCTGGATGGGAAAGAACAAGGTCGAAGTCGGTATGTGTAAATAATGTCATGCAGCATCGCTACCTTGATGAGCGCTAACCAAAAGCTCTAATATAGTCGACTGCCCCAAACCCAAGATCCTCGAGGACCGCGACGTGATCCTCAAGATCACCGGCAGCACCATCTGCGGCAGCGACTTGCACTTGTACCATGGCACCGTCGTCGAGCTGCAGAAGGGCGACATCCTGGGCCACGAGTTCTGCGGTGTCGTCGATGAGATGGGTCCTGGCGTCAAGAACCTGAAGAAGGGCGACCGCGTCGTCGCCAGCTTCCAGATCGCTTGCGGCGAGTGCTTCTACTGCGAGAAGAAGCTGTCGTCGCAGTGCGAGCGCACCAACGGCAACACCATCGAGAACGCCATGTACGGCGGCAGGACCGCGGGCATGTTTGGATACTCGCACTTCACGGGTGGTTTCGCTGGCGGTCAGTCTGAGTACACTCGCGTGCCGTACGGCGACGTCAACCTCCTCAAGCTCCCCGACAATGTTCCCGATGAGAAGGGATTGTACCTCTCCGACGTGGTCAGCACCAGCTGGAACTGTGTCGTCGACACTGGTGTCAACGAGGGCGACGTCGTCGCCATCTGGGGCGCAGGACCCATCGGCCAGATGTGCGCCGATTTCGCCTTGATGCAGGGTGCCAAGCGCATTATCATGATCGACCAGAACTGGCGTTTGGACTTCATCAAGGAGCGCTATCCCAAGATCGAGACCGTCGACTTCTCCCAGCTCGGCGGCACCAAGGGCGTCGTCACGAAGCTGAAGGAGATGGTCGATGGCCGTGGCCCCGACGTTGCCCTCGAGTGTGTTGCCGGCGAATACCCCAAGGGTTGGGCTCACACCATCGAACTGGCTGTAGGCCTCGAGACCGACACCAGCGAGATCATCAACGAGTGCATCGAGTCCGTGAGGAACTATGGTCGTGTGGGTGTCACTGGCGTCTACGTCGGCTTCACTAACCACTTCAACATTGGTAAGCATAAGCAAAGGAAATCTTCAGCAACATGAACATTTAGCTAATTCTCCAAACCAGGCTCTCTAATGGAACGTGGTATCCGCCTTATCGGCAACGGCCAGGCCCCTGTGCACCTCTACTGGCACGACCTACTGGAGAAGATCCAGAAGAACGAGATCGACCCTCTGAAGATGGTCACCCACCGTGTTCGCATGGAGGACATGGCGAAGGTGTACGAGGACTTCGACAAGAAGAACGATGGCATGCAGAAGATCTACGTCGAGACTCGCTTCTCGGCGCCGGCATGCGAGGGTAGTCCAGCGTTGAAGAAGTACTGAGCGCTGAGTACCGAGTACTGAGGTGGACGGCCTGGTATGACGTGTAATGAATGGTTAACGATGTGTATGTGATTAATTAGATGAGAATTAGCTTTTGCAATGCAAATGTTCACCTCATTGCCTTGTGGAATGAGAGAGTTCTTTTTATTTTGTTTTGTCGTGCGCTGTCCTTGAATATGCCGTTGACAGTTTCGTCGTTCCATGCCATGTGTAATGAGTGAGATCTATTTTTGTGTTTCTCTCTGGACATGCCGTTGACAGTTTGATGAACGCGTGTCTAACGTGCGTCATGTCTCACGTTCCCTCGGCCACAACTCCTAGAACAAGTGCGGATGTGACGGCATGAGTACAACAAGCCATCCAGACCAGGCAAACTCGACGTATTGTTGATGTGTTTGTTCGTTTTTGAATATGCTATTTGAATGTCTCGTGCATAAAATTTGCACCGATGACCCTCTGGGTATCTTGCTTGAAGAGGCCATGCAACACTCCAGAGCGAGAATACTCGAGACCGAGTCTTGCTTTAAATGAGTGACAGAAAACGCCATATACACCCCGCGACCATATTGCGGTCGATTCCAGCCTTTCCGAAAGAACCGAACGCCGTAATTAAGAAAGACAAATGCAGGGTTGCAGTTTCGCAACCGAATGCTCCACCATGCTTTGAAGGGCTGCGAATGTTTGCAGCGTAATAACACATGTACCGAAGATAAGAGAGGAGTTGATGTCGAGCATCCTGGAGGTTTTATTTTCCGATGCGGCCTTTGCCCTTTTTGGGAGGCGCGGAGGATGTGATTTTAGATGTTTGCATGAGCTCGCCGATGTATCTGGTGGGTATATTGGTTAGCATACGCGTGAGCAAGGAATTATGGGGATGTATGACTTACGACTGCAAGAACTTGTTACCGCCCTCGAGTTTCTCGTGCTCGCTCTTGACTGTTTCTACACGGTCGACGATTGCTTGCAAGCTGGTTTGCAGCATTTGGGCTTGCTCGATCAGGTCGCGCCTTGCGTCTTCGCCAAGCTTGTCCACCTCCTCGCTATTCCGCCTTGGCGACATAGCACGAACGTCGTCGTCTTCGAAGTCGGAGTCGACCACAGTGGTGGGAGCATCGCGAGAGACAATCATGGTGCCGCTGCTCTTCCTGCTGCCCAGTTTGGGCCGCGAGAGTCTTGAGCTTGATCTTCCTCGGCCGTCGTCTTCGCTGACCACGGCACTCGAATCCGGAGAAGGCTCGGACGAGTGGCCGTCGACAATTGCTGTTTGGAATACGGGCTGTTCGATGGAGTGGACAGCGTCGTCTTCACGTGGCATATTTGGCTAGAGGTCGGGGTGAGGCGCCTCTAGAGATATGACGTGTCGAGCCAGGCTGGTGCCCTTGAGTGTGCAGGCGGGAGATGTGAGGTGTACAGTAGCGTGGGTCGCGGGTCGGACGAGGGTGGTCAATTAAACATTAGAGAGCAAGAAGGGCTGCAGATGGTGGTGTTCGGGCATGCGTGTGGTGGTGGTATAGGCGTGGGAAGCTCGTGACCGGAAGCCCTGCGCCGGGAAGAAAAGAGGTGTGCGGTTGGCAGGCAGAAAGGCTCAAGGGCAGCGTCGCAGTAGTAACACCGACTGCGGTGTAGTGGAGGAGGTTGCTTGCGCTAGGAGAGGTAGGGGACGGTGCGAATGCTGCGGGTGGAGAAGGTCCCTGCATGAAATGACATCGCCATCTGATCTGCCGACGGAACAGCCACCCACACAGCGCACGCTACTCGCCCATCCCAGCTCGAGTCCGAGCGTGCGTTTTTTGGCGCGAGTGAGAGTTCGGGTGGAGAGGGCAGCGAGGACAAAGTGTGGACAGGGCATGCGAGCCAGCAGCGCCACCGAGCCATGCTGTGGGCGCTCAGGGAGGCATGGTATGGCTGTAGCTTTTCCCACGCGTGCGCCGCCCGTCTTCATGCCTACCGCGCAACGGCAGCAGCAGCAGTCGGTGCAGTACACCTCCTCTCACGCACGCACGCTACGTGTTCGTCTTCCCTACAGCAACACCACCACCGTGCTGGCGCGGTGCACTACTCGCTGCTGCGGAGAGGCGAAAAGCACACACACGGCTTTATCACGGGATGGTCGGCAAGGGTGGCGACATGCGCGCTCGCTTGCCCTGCCCGCTCAGCGACGTGCGGATCTCAATACTGCAGTGCCATTATCTCATTCCCAGAGGTCATCAGTCAAACCACGGCCAGCACTAGCAGCCTCCCTATAACAAATCACTGCTGCCGGGGTTGGGTCCGCGAGGGTTCTCCCTTGCTGCTCTCCTGGCGCTTGCTGAGAGCTTCCCATGTCTCCTTGATCTTGCTTTGCCCGCGTGCTCGATATACAGTGCGTTTGCAGCGATCTCCATCATCAATGCAATCGCCCGGCATGTATTTGTAGCAGCGCGTCGTGACTGCCGCAGCCACCTGTTCGCTAGGCAGACCGATAGCATAATTATTCGTGCGCTGTACAGATTCGCTGCTCGCCTGTCCAATCACGCCGTTGGCTCTTCCGCTCTTCCTTGCAGATTGTCTGACCCGCGTAGCAACCAACGGCCCTTATACAACCACTACAACACCCGAGCCTCTTGTAGATCAGTGTTGGTGGGAGCGGGCAGCGCTTCGGCAAGAGTACACGCGAGCAAATCGGCGTCCTCCCACCGCCCTACAGGCGTCAATTCGGCTCAATAGTGCGCGATATTCCAGCGTCTTCTCCGCTGCCCTGCCTGCTCGGCTGCAAAACGCGTCTTTGTGCCCTCATCAACCTCCACCGAAGCACACAGGCCTTCTGCAGATCTTCCAATTGCTGTTCCGGCGCCGTGCTTGGCTGACAAGCTCGACAAAGCTGCCGTTGGCGGACTGATTGGTGCTCATCACGACTAAAAACTTGCAATTACTACCTCCTCGCAGGGGCTCGTAGTGATTGTTTTGACTTCTTTTGTTTTCGATTGGCACAGGTAGTGAGCACTGATGACAGCATCGCCACGCTTTCATTCGCGGAAACATGAAATCTTGGCTGACTTGTGATGTGACGTGGGGAGAGCCTGGGGATCGTCAGCCGAACGAGTGCAGTAAGACCGCATGACGGCCTCCGAAACAGACACACACTATCATGAAACGCCGATTCGTGAGGCTGCTGTTCCTTATGTGAGCTCACCGCCTGCTATTGTTCATCACATTAGGATCGGAGCGCTAAGGAGGAAGCCTTGGTGATGCGGTGACAGCTGCATCATGAGTCTCATCATCGTGCGAGATCACCAGCACCACTTCTTGAACACGACCCACTGGAAGAAGCCCATCCCTGCCTGACAGCTGCGCGCGCCGCGAAAGATGGGTCATTCTGGATAGAGTTCCGACCGCTAATCACACCGTTCCTGAAGCCCACTGTGGACTGAGTCGAAGCAATCACGAAAGGTCCCATGCGGGAACTGCCATGCTCGAATCATGCCGAAATTCGAATCCTTCAGGACGGATGCCCAAATTCGCTGAAGCGTCCCATGGCTAATTTGCAAGTGCAACAAAAGTCTTCCCCGAGACCTCACTATTACGCGCCAAGACGATTGGCTTCCGACCAATGAGAGTCTATCGGCACTGTGTTTACAAGGAGACCATTCCGCCTCCTGGCTCATACTGCAGTGCACATGCGAGCTGGAAAAGAACGAGGACAACAACGATGGAGAAAATATACCAGGACACACAATCGTCTGCTGCGCCGCCTTAGATCTACCCCGACTTCCGACTACGTAGACCTTCAGCCACCATCTCAAGCAACAGCGTTCATGACTCAAGTCTTTGCCCTCGAAGCCAGGTTGCGTCTGCGTCATCCGCAATTTATCTCACGACCAAGGGAGACATCACCTCGGGATTGGAGTCTCCAACCTCACTTCACGATCCTGCTCACATCGTCACCATCATCAGCGTTTGTCATCATTCCCAGACGTCTGTCTCATCGACCTTCCTTACCGAAAACCCTCTGAATCGAACGTTTGATCTAGCGAACTCCTCCATGTCGCAACGCACGTGCGCCATCCTCCGGCTGGCGTGCCCGAGAAAGGTAGGTACATCTCAGACGCTTCCCCGATAACTTACACATGTAGGTCACATGTACCGATTTGCACCACACACACATCACCAAAAAAATTCCTTTCGCGGCTTTTCGCCTGGCAAATTGTTCGCTGCTTTATCGGCGATAAATCCCAGGCGACAGCTTCGCGTCAATCATGGGACGGAGCATTGGCCTCTCACATCGGCGCTTTCCGAACAATGCCGAGCGAATCGAGAAATGTAAGCTACTTGCGATTGTTCAGGGAGACCGCTGCTGGAGATATACTTTTTTGTTCTTGACAACAACATCCTTGACGGCATAATGAGGTTCAACGCCAGGAGGACTCGAGAGTTGCTAGTCGATGATTCCAGACGTGATACATCGTCTTCTTCGGCGCCTAAAGAAATTTAGCGTTATCCCAAAGCTAATTCCTACCGTACCCTGGGTGTCGTTACCATCGTGTTTGTTCGGTACATAACCAGGAGTGTTTCCGCAAAATGGATTATGTAAGGACTCGAAATTAATTCTTTAGGGACACAATGCACTGTGACACGATCGAGGGGACAACCGGACGCACATACTTCCAGAGGCAACTATCATCACTTCTCTCTACGCACTACTGCGGTTTCATAGCTCGCAGTGAGGCAAACTACAGGTCGCATGACGTTGAGCTATACCACAATGGGGACCTCTATCTTCATACAATGAGATGGACACTGCACTACCTACTTAAACGTCTTCTGTATTCCCATGCCTCGATGTTTAGCATCGAGCCCAATTCCCCTGCCTGGCACCGAGTATACGCGCGTACTACCTCCTAGCATCTGCATAGCCACACCATGGACCCATCTCATCGAACAACACCTTGCGTCTCTTCCGGCTCGTAGCGTGGCGCTGACAAGTCATTCTATTTATGGTTACCGATAATGAACAAGTTGCAAGACTTCGGGTACGCCGTGAGGAAGTGTCTAGAGGAGAGGTGAGTTTTCAACCGTCGACACGTAGACGGATATATGCACGTCCGTACGTTTTCTGATAGTACTATTAAACAAATTTGTCGGCGACAGCGACGAGGGCTTGTAGATCATAAGGTATGGAATCATGATGAGACCCGCTTTACAATCTTTTCGATGGCGTCGTCTTAGCTGGGTATTGGAGGGCAGAAAAGGTGGAACCGTCGATATTATTATACTAGATATTCTTCTTCTTCTTCCGCTGCGTGACATTCCATCGGGGACGTAGCCGCGTGATTTTTTAGTGGTACAACGAACGCCGTAATTTAAAAAGAAAATTACATGTGAAGCAGGCAGCGAGTGCCTAATTTGTCCCTCAGTGCTTCAGAATAACGCACAGAAGGGAAAGGATAGCCGATTGACCTAAGCCTCAAAGTACGCCTCCCAAAGGTAGAGCACGCCGAAAACCAAGAAGGCGCATGCGCCACCGATTGTGACTGTGAGAATACTGTTAGTAAGGATGTTGATGCCATGAGAAACGAAATGGGGTTGACTTACCAACTCTCATGCTGACTTTGCCGGCCAGAGCTCTGCCACCCAAAACAGCAAGACCCGTGCAGCAGGCGTGGCCGGTGATGGCGCCCAGCGTCACCCACCAGTAATCCTGTCCAGCCGCCATAGCGATAGTAGCAATCTGCGAGCGGTCTCCCCACTCGCCGAGGAAAGTCATGACGAAGGTCTGCACCCAGGCAGGAGAAAGAAGAAGAGAGAAAAGGTTCGTGAGACCGCCTGAGCCGCGTGAGTGATCGCCCTTGCTGGGGCTGGGGGAACGAGATGAGAGACGGCCGGATTCGAGAGAGTGTGGGTTAGAGTTCTTGCGGTCGCGACGCGCGAGATCGTGTTCTTTCTCCTCGAGTTCCTGCTCGACTTCGCGCATTTCTTCGCCAACGCCGGCTTCGCGGTCCATCTCGAGGCCCTCGCGCAGCATCTTAGCACCGAAGAAGAGGAAGAGGAGAGCGGCAGCCAAGGTCGTGAGGCGCTTGGGCAATAGCGTAGGAGCAATGTGTCCGAGAACTGCAGAGAGAACTGTCATGAGACCGAGAGCGGCAAGAGCGGCGGTGAAAACAACAAGACGGTCGTGACGCATGGCCATGAGAGCTGCCACGAGGAAGGTCTTGTCGCCAATTTCGGTGAAGATGATCATGGTGAAGGAGACACCAAAGGAGTGGAACCACTCATGCCAGGATTCGTGGTCGTCCATTGCGCCACCAACGGGCAGAGGGTCGTTTGCGGTTACCGAGGTGGCCTTTTTGGGGTTGGTGCTGCCTTCAGTATATGGAAGAGTCTCTTGCAGCCAAGGCTCATTGGAAGAAGGGTTGTCCTTGCCGCTACCACCGACCGGATGAGGGATGTTGTGAGGCTTGTCTGGCAGGTCGGTTGGCTTCTCAAGGCCAGCATTGTACTCGCTGTCCGCGTCCTTCTCTTCTTTGCCCGCCTTCTCGGATTTCTCGCTCTTGCCCTCAATGTGTTTGTCTTCGCTGTGCGGTAATGGAGGAGCCTCAACCGGGCTCTGAGGCTTGTTCTCGACATTTCCACCTTTGGCCAGCTTGGCCTTGTCCTTCTCGCTCACGCCGCCCTCGGTTCCTGTCGTGCCCTTCTTGGGCTTAACCCTTCCCTCGTCATTCATAACGCCATCGTTTTTCTCGGGGATATCAGCGCCCTCGCCCGCGAACTTCTCCAGCAGTGTCGGCAGCGCCTTTTTTGTGGAAGCTGTCACCGATACTGTGGCTGAGCTGGTCTGTTCTGGCGAAGTATCGACGAACGGTCCAGCGTGAGGCTTTCCGTCTAGACCATCCACGGGCGCATCTTCAGTACCAACGTACCGCCTGGGCGACTGTGTGGCTTTTGCGCCATCTGCTGCAGCGACTACCTCCTCTTTCGGTCTCGCGTGGCCAAGCGCGAGGATCTCATCGTTTGTAAGAGTGTCTTTCGCGGCGATCAGGCAAGGCGATGCCAGGAGAAGGAGAAGCGGTATGGGTCGGAAGTGCATTGTGTGGATTGTCGCGAGATGTGCTGCTGCTGCCTTGATGGTTCGAGTCGTGGCCAATCTAACGTAAGCGCAAGGCTGCGGGCGATCAAGATGCTGCAGACGATCGAATGGCCAAATGGCAGGTGTGGTGAGGTGGTCGAAAGTCAATTAAAGACAATAGTTGATTAATGGACAGAAGAACAGCAAGGCGACAACGATTGATGAGCGGACAGACAGGAAGGGAAGGGATGGTCCAAAGTTATGCACAGCCCAGGCCAGCCCAAGTGAGAGCTTGGGGATGGGGGAGATCAAGCAGCCAAGAGCAGGGGATGTTGTGCCGCCTTCCGCCACGACCGTCCAAACCTACATCTACATACAGCCAGTTCAGGAGGCTAAAAATACGAGACACGCGACTGATCTGATCTGATCTGCAATAATATGTCGCCAGCCAGGCGAGTTGCAACACGCGATTGCTGGCTATGTACGGGACATTGCATCCTCCGTCCGCGTCGTACAAAGCGTGCACACCACCCCCAACGAAACGTGGAAGTGCTCTTGCGCGCCTACTGCGGAGTCTCTCCTGGTGAGACGAGGCCGTCTTACTTGTTGCAAGGGTCTTTGGTGGTCGCTGTCTCTCCAAGATTCACATCTAACATGGGAACATGGATTTGGTTGCTCCGACACTCAGCACGCCATGTATGGCTTTGGTAGATCCACTGGGGGAAAAGCTCAAGTGGCAGATCAATCACAACGCCCTTTAAATCATTATATGTATAGGCTGCTCAAACTCGAACTCTCCAAGTCCTTTTGTATGCAGGAGTAAAGTTAGCACCTCGAAGTTTGCAATCTATGTCTCTTCACTTTTGATAATTCTAGACTCAAACACGTGATCATGCGGGGAGCACACCTGGGCAGCCAAGAAAACCCTAAGCCAACATCCAACGCGTCGACTCCAACGTCGCGTTCTTCCCTCGCTCCCTCTCCCACACACCAACCACCCAACATTATCTCCATCTCGTGACAAAACCATGGCCAAAGTGTCAGCATCCGCCTCTGCCTCAGGGCAGGCGGCTAGAGCAACACCTGACGCCGAGCCCGCGACCGCGCCGGCGAAAACCACTCGCGCGACGCGTGGTCAGAGTCGCGAACCTCAACAAAGCCAGCGTCGTTCTGCCCGTAATGCCCGTAGTGCCAGTGTAGAGGGTGAGACATCGCCTGCGCAAGTTGTCAGGAATGCTGCTGAGACCGGTATGTGCAAACAATCATTCCTCGAGATCAACCCTATCCCTCACCAGTACTCCAACCCTACCAACATTGAACCCTTTGGTATACTGCCATGTTGTTGTGAGGTGAGGATGTTGTTGCACACATCTCTCATCTAGCGCAAGGCGGCAGTGTGCACGAGCTATCACCATGACCCAACGCGGCGCGAATCCAAGCCAACAACAGCTGACATCAGGCAGACCTTCCTACAGTCAACGAAGACACCGCTGAAGACGACCGCAACATCAACATTGACGCCAGCCTTGATGCTGGCGAGAACGCGGCCGATGGTGTCGCATCTCAAGCCTCGGCTGTCTCTGGTATGACAGTCAAAACTACGTTCTCCATGGAGGAGATCAGTGAGCTTGACACGGACGTCATGCTGGACTCGCTCCAAAAGCTCGACTGGGCTAGCGAAGAGCTACTCAAGGTCCTTACTCTGGCCATTCCGCAGCCGGAGATGAACAACACTGCGCTAGACGAGATTGCAACTGAAGGCACCAAGGCTTACAAGCTGTACCAGAAGCGTCTCAGCACGTTTCTGCTTTTCAAAAGTGACTACATCAGCGCTAGACAGGACTACATCCGACCACAGATTGTGTCTCGCGCTCTGTTTGACACGTCATCGGTCGACGACATCCCTCTCGGTGCACTGCGACCCGACAGCGTCCTCTACAAAGCCAACCTGGCGCACATGCTTCACATTCTTCTGATTCATGCCCGCAATCCTGCCATCGCAGATTATGAGATCAAGGAGGCCCTGGAAGGACTGGATCAAGTCTTTGCTGAAGTCATCGCCGGTACGGGCTTCAGTCCAGCAGCGTTCACCATGTCGGTTGCTATCACGACGCAACTGGCGATTTACCGCATTGCCTCCTTTGTTGAGGACCCGAATTTCAATCCTCAAGGTCTCGCGGAACACGCATTCATCACTGACAGCGAGAACGACACACCGATGTTCCGCCACCACCACGACCTTCACTTGGATGGTCTTACCGAAGAACACAGAGCTCTCTGTCTCGATCGTGTGAATGGCATCGTCACCAGGCTTAAGGAACCTTTTGACGATCGCAGCGCATTGGATCCGGTCGAAGCTTTGAAAGTTGTTAAAGACACGTGGTCGTGGGCTGGATTCATCTCGGGCGACCTTGTCCCGTACTACATGACGCGAAAGGCTGAACTCGATCTTGAAGTGCACGCCGCAGGAGGTATTGACAAATTCGACGCCTCGGTCAAGAGGGCTGTGCAGAACCGTGTTGAGTTGAAGAAGATTGCGGCTTTGACCGCCAACCTCGACCGATCCAGGCAATCTTCCGCTAGGGCCAAGAAGCAGTCTTTGACAGCGAATGCCGTGGAAGCGCTGAGGGCGTTCACTCCAGCCAATGGATCACCTGCGCAAGGCATGGCTCCGGTAGCTCAGATGATCGCTCCACCGCTCAGTGGGCAAGCCTCGAACGATCTGTTCTCTACTGCGCCGCCACCCGGAAGCGGCAATCTTCAGGCTCTGTCTCAATTCCAAGACATGAACAGAACGCAACAGCCGAGTGCAGGCAGGGGCCGAGGCCGCGGTAGGGGCAAAGGAAAGGCCAAGTTCAACGACCGCCAATCTGGAGCTCAGCGCGTGGAATGGGATGAATCTCAAACACGAGCTGGCTTTGCTCAGCCCCAACCTCAGAGCAGCGTCCTTGGTAAACGTGGCCGGGCTGATGAAGAAATATACCAAGTCCCCAACTGGGAGCCTACTCAAGATGGTGGTCCACAAGACGACGAAGAAGACGACCAAGCTTTCGAGACTAAAGACGGCGATCTTGCTGCAGCTAACGCTCGTCGTCTTGCTGCGCCAGCTTCTGTGCAGCATGCCAGACCATTCCTGAGCCAAGCTCCGTACTTCGGAACTGAGCCCAACAGCCCAAGCATGCAGCAGCGCGCCCCTAAACGCAGGAATCCAGGGTCGAGCGCTCCTCACCCAGCAGATTACCCAGGCTCCGCACAGCACAACATGGACCAGGACCCCAACGCCGACCCAAATCAAGCCCCGCCCAGCACATCCCAGGCCCAAGACTACAACCAAGCTGCTTGGACTGCCCGTCAGTATCGCATCTTGAACCACTCGACACCCGCGCGTGAACGCCGCGTCTGGACAGACCTTGAGACTGAGGCCTTGATGACTTACATCAACGAGTGGCCCGAGGAAGACAACCTGCACTATGCTGCCATGAAGCGCAAGGACACGACCGACGAGGGTCTACACGCGTTGAACGGCAGAACGGCAGAAGACATCAGGTTCCGTGCGAGGAACATGAAGGTCAACTTCTTGCTGTCCCGATCGCTGGACATCCACCCGAACTGGAACAAAGTCCAGCTCGCTAAGAAGGAAATTGACAAGCTGCACGCGAGAGGTGTGCCGTATGCTCAGGCTGGCATGAGAGGGACGCCTAACGGTATGACCACAGGAGTCGGAGGATCGCAAGGGTAGGGACCTGTGATGTGAACGAACTTTGCGCAACGACGCTCTGAAGCTCGCCAAGTCATGTTTGGGGACGAGCAAGCGGACTGTCGTACGATGGAGACCAGAATGAGTCCACTTTGATTACGCGACACGAGAGTATAGTCTCGATTGGTGTTGCTGTTGTTATTGCTTTTGGTGTTGTCTTGAATTCGTTTCCTTTCGGATATCGATATTGGTTGTTATACATACTTTTCGTAAACAGCTCGCTTCATCCTACCTTTCCGCTCTTGTGTCCCTGATGCCTGTGAATGGCGCTGTCATCTCGCAGGCAAAGCCCCTGATTCGTATTTGCGCTCACAATAAAAGGCGACAGAAATCACGAAGAAATGTATCATCTTACGATTGCCATGATGGCTTCCGTTGAGCCATCCCTGGTTCATTGTGGGAAATTGTACATTGATGCTGTATGTCTTGCGCGGACTATGAGGACTCGCCTTTTTCTTCTTGGCTCGAACATCCTTTGCGCATGCGCATGACCTCCAAAAACACGACATCATTCGCTAAAATGGATACTGGCGCCGCCAAACCGCTCAAAAAAAATCGCTTTGAAGAGAAATGAATAGACGCTTGATGTCCACGCCATACTGCATCCCTTTCGGTCGATACAGCTCGTGGCGTATTGATCGCCAGTCAGATGGGCTGGTAGAAAGAGGCAAAGTTCGAAAGTAGTAGTAATACATGATGCGTAAAAGCCCGACGCTCATGGCTGCGTAGAGGCGATGCAGAAGTGAAGCAAATATTGAAGAGTCCGACGGCGTGTTGATCCGATCGTTGACAGTAGGACCAGGCTTGGAGACCAGCCACGCTTTCATCTTCAAGATCACGACAGAATGGTCATCGTTCACTCCTCGTCAGCGGTGACAGACTTGCGAGGACGACCTCTGCCCTTTTTGGGAGCAGGCTCGGCGGCGTCTTCGGAGGAGACCTGCGGCTTGACTGACTTGGGAGGACGGCCACGGCCCTTCTTGGCAGGAGCTTCGACTTCGTCTTCGACTTCTTCGACCTTCTCCTCAACCGGGAGCGACTTGCGAGGACGGCCCCTAGCCTTCTTCGCGGACGGAACCTCGGCCTCTTCGACTTCTTCGACCTTCTCCTCGGCCGGGAGCGACTTGCGAGGACGGCCTCTAGCCTTCTTCGGAGCAACTTCGACTTCGGCGTCGTCTTCGGCGTCGATAACAGGGGCAGCCTTCTTCGGACGACCGCGACCTTTCTTCGGGGTGGCATCTTCGGTGGTGGTGGCGGCTGTGGCCTTCTTGCCCTTCTTGGCGGCGGGCTTCTCTGCCTCGTCATCGTCGACAGCCTCGGTCTTAGCGGGACGGCCACGTTTCTTGCCGGTAGGCTTCTTCTCCTCGCCTTCATCTTCGCCGTCCTGAACGTTGTTAGTGGATCAAAGTGGCGGAAGGCTTGGGGAAATACAATGAAGACTAACCTTTTTGGTGCCCTTAAGGAACATGCCCTGTGATTTCTTGCCCAAGCGGTTACACTCAAGGTCCTGTGAAATTTTGTTAGGTACATTTTTGCTTCGTGCTATCGCAGGTGAGAAGAGACATACCCCATTCCAGTCATCGTCGTCAACGTGACCTTGCTCGAGCGCGCGCTTGACCTTCTCCTGGGCATCTGCAGGCATTACGTCGAGACCGTCGATCAATTCAAAATCGTGCTCAGCGGCCTCCCACCAGTTGTGAAGGACATAAGGCGTGACGCAGCCCCTTTTGCGGGTGTCAGTACTGCACGTTCAAGGTGATCAGACCGCGCAAGAAGCAATTACCAGTGACGCCACTTCAGGCTCGTGAAGTCGCCAGTGTCGACGACTACGCCCTGGCGGATCTCGCCTTTCTGAATCTTGACTTTGTCGTTCTTGCAGTGGGTGGCCTGGCAGCCGGCCTGCTTGGTGGCAGAGATTTCTGAGTTGGTTAGCGATAGATCTCAGAACATAGAGTAGTGACAGGGTAGATGTATGTACATACCAACGCGATACGACATGTTGATTGGAGGCGAAGCTGTGGGTGTATCTTTTGAAACGAAACGCGTCGCGTTGGGTTGTTTTTGATGGAACTCAAGTGTAGATATGAGTGGCAGACGTGGAAAAGAGGGGAATGGTACAGATATCGCGAGCCGGGTTGCAGGCAACGGTGAGGTGAAGGAATCGTCGCGTTGTTTGTAGGTAATTGTGCACACACGCGACAAGCAGCCTGAGCTTGAACTCTCAAAGTCCAGTCCAGTCCAGGCGACCGGGTCAGCACGCGCGCTTGATTGGCTGACGCCCGGAGGCAGCCTTCCCCGAACAAGCCGTCATACAATCTTGAGCTGCAACAAATTTGTTGCTAGTAGTGGCGCATGTAGTTCTTGATACATTCACTTTCAAAGCATGCTCCACCAATACACCTCATGATACACGGTGCGCTACAAGATGGGAGACGAAGGGCTGCCAATGCTCCATTGACTAGATTCTCTTTTCTCTGTTCGCGACCAACACGATGGCCGTCGCGCGCCTTTACAACTTCGCCCGCTCAGGGGGCTGTGGCCAGCACCTCTGGCAACACGAACGCCATCAGAAACAAACCCGCCCTTAAACACAACAAGTCCAAGCCGGCGCCTAAACAGACCCCGAAAAAGACGTCTGAAAAGACATCGAGACATTTCCGCAGGAAGCTTACTTTCCAAGAACGCGTGGAGTTATGCCTGCCGCCTCATCTGCGGCGCCGTGCTAAAAATCTCGAGAGCACGCCGGATGAGGCATCATTCGTTCCAGAAGCCCTGACAACAGCCAATGTTGCCCTAGAAGCCTTTTCTCAGGGACCCATCAAAGGACTCCTGGCGTACCTAGCAATCGAGCAAGGCCGATGGCGAGCCGCTGTTTGGGTGGTCAAGCTGTTGCTTGAGCATTTTCATAAGCAACCAACTCACTCTGATCGTCTGTCTCGTACCGTCCAGGAATGGAACAGGACTGGGACATTGGATGAGATGACTCAGGATCCATTTTACCTCGTCCCTAAATCCGACGAACTTCAAGCGCCACACATCAGGACATCGTCCTCAGCTAGCTTGCGCGAGCTAACTGACAACACGCCCGACACTCTGCGCTACTCGGAGGCTTTTCGACACCAAATCCTTGGTCTGATTTGGTACGAGATTGGCCACTTGGTCATCAACGGCTCTTCCTATCACGACACCGCTGGTGGAGAAGTAAAGCCCGATGTCCTCGAAATGATTGCTCTTTTGCACCATTATGAGCTCATGCCGCCCTCTATCTACGCGTACGTTCCAGCAGAGAACGAGGATGCTATCCAACAACCACCGACTCTGCATTTGCTCTCAAACCGCATCTTCACCGCTTTATCCGATGCCACCTGGCGGGCACGCGAACTGACAGCCGCGGCAGAAGCGAAGAAGAAAGGTGGTATATTCAAGGGTCTGGAAGCTAAAGGCTCATCGTACCGCGTAAGGGTTTCTGGGATCAAGCGCGAAATCTGGCTCGAGCTCATTTTGTGGTCTTGTCTTCACGGTGGCTGGATATCGGAAGGCGCTGATTTACTGCACTTGGTCTATCAGTCCCAGGAACATGGAAAGTGGAAGCCAATCTCATGGCGTGACTCTCTGAATGCCATCATGCCTTTTGGACGAGGGGACCTGCTTGATTGGGACAGCATCAAGTACAACTTCGACACTAGGTCCAGCGCTACAATGGATGGCGTTGATGTCACTGGTCTGCGTGTCGACAAGACTGTCAGCAGTGAAGTTGTGAACGCTTACATCGATGCTCTCCTTACCATGGTGAGTGTAGGTGTTGGTAAACGCGGTCTGGACGTGAGAACGGTCTTGCAGCGCATGCTTGACCTTCGCGAATTCCTAAAAAGAGCCAACTTGAATCTTGGGGGTGGCTCGTGGGATGCTATGATGCTACGCCTTGTTGAGTCGGGAGGCATCGACATCGAACGCGACTCTGGTATTTTACAACGGCTCAGTGCTTTGTCCCCTCCTATTGGCGAAGAACTTCAATCGCGCCAGTCACAGGCTATTCCGACATATGTTTTAGATGGCAGCGCTGCAGTTCTTGGTCTCTTACATCGCGCCTTGTACGCAGAGATTAAGAATGGTAGTCTCGAAGGTGCTCTCAAAGTGTTCCAGCTTTTGCAAGGACGAGTGGACAGAGATCGCAGCCAATCTTTGGGCGACTTCTTCGCGCATAAACATCTGTCTCCTGCAGCATCGGATGACTCTGCCAAAGGCTTGTTCACAAGCAACTTCTCCGGTATCGATTACCCATCGTTCGAGACTCAGATCCCGCCAACGACTCTTGCCGCGTTTTTAGAGCTTGTGATCGAGAACAAGTCTTTCGATCTTGGCAACTGGATGGTCGGAATCGGCAACACCGATGTGGATGGTCAACTCATTAAGCCGTCATTGTATACTGATCCACACATATCCGCGGCTCTTGTGCACTACGCCACTGTTACCGACAACCCTTCCCTCCTGGCGAAGATTACCAAACGAACCGCCTCGCAAGCCGAAGGTGGCACTCCCACCCTTCCCACTGAGTTGATACAAGCCTTCTTCAAAGTCCAGGTTGAGCTGAGGCGCTGGGACGCGGCGGAAAAACTTTTGGAGTATATGCGCGACAGAGGAGACTCGACTTGGAGTCTAGAAAACGCTGCGACTGTGGCCAAGGTCATGATCATTGAAGATCGATACGCAACGGATCCTGGCAGAACGGGATCGGATTTCGATCGTGCTGCCGCCATGTTCGCTTCGTTTCTCCCAGGAGAACGCGGTGCTGTAACCCTTTCAGAGAAACGCGATGCGATCAATACTCTTCGCGTCGTGCTATCGGCTGTCTCTCCATCGCTAGCCACTGTCGTACACAGGACAAAAACGTTACCTAAATACTTCACATGGGCGCTGCCTCCGAGAATTTTCAACATCATACTTGAAGGCGTGGTCGCCTCGCATGGCAGCGAAGCAGGACGAGCTCTGGTAGACCGATTTGCCCGCGTTCGCCGACCAGAGCGGCAAGCACTACGCAAAGGAGGACAAAGACAGCAAGACTTCGACGACAACACCAACGACGATGACGATGGTGCTCCGCCTGCCCGATCAACCATTGGGACTCCCTTGCCTCGCTTGCCCCGGTCCATAGCAGACGATATCAAGGCCGGCACCGCCACCCGAACCAATCTCACCATCGCCTGCGCCAACTCGCCACATCCTCTCGAGAGAAATGTGGCCATGTACGGCAGCTTCCACAACGTCACCCCAACGACTGTGAGGATCGTAGTGCGACAAGCCCTGCTCGAGCACGAGCAAAAACTCGAGGTCGAATACGCGATGCCGCAACAACAGCAACAACAGGAACAACCAACTACTCCACCCTTGTTCGACATCTGCGTATGGGCTCTCATGACTCTCCGCTGCGCTGGATACGAGCGACTTTATGCCCGGAAACAGCTTGTGAGCATGGACACCGGCCTGAGCGACGAGGAGATCAGCATCGTCGAAGAGCGCGCGGCAGAAAGGTGGCGCGCAATTTTCAGGCAAGACCAGGATCGCGAGCCGGATGCGTTTGACTTGTGATTTTGAATAGCCTGAGATTTATTTTGGAACCCATGGCATTGCGGCAATTGTGATTTTATAACTTTGAGGTGGCATCCTCTTCAAGATCTTTGTACGATATGTTCGATCACTTCTAATTGAAATTCTCTTTTACCTTGTACATTTTATGTAAGATATAGAAGGGAGTAATCTATGGACTTTGTTACATACTCCAACTAGACGATTTTCTTCGCTTTTTACTCTGTGTGCATGAATCCGTGCCCGCAACCTAGGCTTTTTTTTCCGTCATGCGCGTCTGATTGCCCTTTCCGATCTTTTCGATTCAATACATGTATTGTGAGGATGGAGAAGAACAAAAGGCCAGTCTCTCATAGAACGCACAATGATCCCACACATAGATAGCTCGAAACCAGAAAACACGGTTGCTCTGCAAGAACATACATCCATAGTGCATGTACCCACTTCTGTCACATTATATGCTTCTACTCACATCACACTGATAAAGCACGACTGACACAGACTCGAGGATCAAAAGCTGCAGCACAACAAAAAAGGCTCGAGTACTCTTGTTATCGATTTGTTCTTTTGGAGAATATGACTTTGACATTTCGCTTCGACGCGTGACTGTAAAACAAACAAGACAAACAGAAAAAAGAAATGTGGTGGTAGGTGATAAGTCCTACATGTATCATGTCCTATCCTACACCCGTCAACCGCCCTTTCGACAAAATGTAAGAGAGCTACATCGTCTCGTGAACCAATACAGAGCGCAGTGGGCTAGTCTGTACATCACAGCAGCTTTCTACTGCGTCGCCTCCCAGCGCCTCTCGTTGACGTCGACGTCCACTGCGCCCTTAGCTTCTACAGTAGAAGTGGCAGTCGGCACGGCCTCGACGGGCACAGCCCGGATCTCATCATCGTCGGCGTTCTGCTTCGCATCCGATGAGGGGAAGTAGACTGGTGGCGGCGCGGAAGAGCTACTCTCGCCACTGTCACCGCGTCCTCTTCCTGGCACAAGGGTAGCAGGAGGCACTGGCGCATGTTCGATGTGTTGGCCTTCGTTTCCGGACTTGGCGGTGCCTTCGAGGCGTTCTTCTTCACCGATCATGGCTGCTAGCGAGCGGAAGTTGAGGATGGGTTCGGGTGGCGGGGTGTCGGTTTCGACTTCTCCTGCTGGAGGGCTTGGTACGGCAGAGTCGTCGCCGCGATCTGTGAGCGAGGAGGCGACAGATGATGTGCTTGTGCCGGCAAGGGGAGCGGTTGTGGGTACTGGAAGAGGGAGGCTAGATGTGACTGGAGAGGAGCTTGGCTGGGGTTGCGGCTTTCCGGCCAATGTTGCGCGAGACTCTTCCAGATGACGGGCACCGGCATTATCGCGAACTTCCGTATTCAAAGTTGATGTAGGTTCGGACAAGGGTTTGTAGCCCGCGAAATCCTGTGCTGGAGCCTTGCCTTTGCCTTCCAGTTCTTCTGAGACTTCAGCTATGCTATCCTGCGGCTGACCGAGGTTGCTCGTTGACCTGGCCATGGCAGTGCTCGTGTTCGAGGAGATGTAGCTGTCATTCGAACCGACTGGGTATAGGGAGGAGCTTGAAGCGCTTGTGCCCAATGAGGCTCCACTGCTCTTACGCGCAGCCTTGTCGGCAGCTTTGGCCTCTTTCTTTGCTTCTTTCGCAAGTTTCTTTCCTTCTTTCCTGGCTCCCTTGTGAGCCTTTCGCGCCCTTTCTTCCTCTGCTGCGAGAGACAAGCGAATCGCTTCCATCATCATGAGATCTTCAAGATCCTGGACCTGAACTCGCCTGCCCCCTCTGGTAGAAACTACGCCTTCGCCGCCAGTCGGCGTACCAGTGCCACTTTCGCCGGGACTCTCACCAAACAACGTCCTACGTCGTCGGCTGAATGTCGAGCGAGAAGCTGAGCCTTCCGCCTGTGCACCTCCAAGCATGTATGCTGCATTGTGCAAAGCTGTAGCTGCAGCGCTCCGTCTTAGAGCATGTGAGCGTGCGTCGGATAATTTCTTCGCCCAATCGGGTCGCACGCGGTCCGTAGTTATCACTCTTGAAGCTGTGGCTGAGAGAGATGTGGTTCGTCGCCTACCAGTGGGCGGTAAAGATGTTTGAGAAGATGTCGGAGAAGTAGTCTGTAGAAGTGGATTGTTGTTGTTCGACATTGAAGTCGAGTTCGCAGACGGCTTTGCATACGTCAATCCTCGGCGGAATGATGGAGGGTCATAAGTAACGCCAAATTCTGGTGTCACACAGAATGGGCAGGACGCGACTTCAGACACCAGTGTTTCTGCCTCTTCCTCCGGAGGTCTCTCCTCGCCCGGCTGCTCGTGCTCAGGCGGGTGAGGATCAGGTCGCTTGATTTGCACGAAACATTCTGAACAGATAGGCTGGTCGCAGCAGCGAGTTTTGTTCAAGTATGGAGGATAGTAAAGGAAGCAGATGGGGCACTCTGAAGGTTCGCGGTAAAGGTAGGCCTCGATGGGGAGGCCAGACACATAAGGATCATGTGGGAGGCGGAGCTCAGGTGGTGCACTGGGCTCTCCGGAAGGCGAGGAACTCTTAGATCCAGTCGCAAGAGAGGCAAGTGTCTTGGCGCGACCACGGAAAAGCTGGCTTGCACTTGAGCCCTGGCCACTGGCGGATTTGTCGGATTGATTTGATTGGGAGCGGGAGGTTATAGGGATTGTTAGGTGGTTGATGTTGACATCAGAGCCTCGTGGGTTGTTGCTTGCGGATCGAGCCATCTCTGGTGGTATTTCATCGGCAGCAGGAATAGGCAGACCTCGAGCTGCTGCCACCAACTGATGCTCTGTCCAGGAGCTAGAGTGGTTATCGAGACCTTTCCAGAACGGGGCCAGCCTTCGTTCAATCTGTTCAAGCTAAGTGTTAGTGGTATACCTTGCCTCCTAAGTTGTCCCAAACGTACCTGCAATTGCCGTACGACAGGCTTGCTGTAATCTTCGGGTCCGATGTATGTGCCCAACGTGACGAGAAATCCACCGTCCACGTTTTCTTCCAGCATGCTGCGCTCGCGCTCCTTCAACCGAGCCTGTCTCTCGCGTTCTGTACGTCTGGCCTCTTTCTCCTGTCGAGTCTCGCGCACACGCTCTGGCTGTGGCTGCTCCTCGGCTCGACTCCTCCCGAGGTGTAAGAAGGACAAATCATGTCTGCTTCCGCGAGAGCTCCCGTTCCCGCTGGGTCGGGCGCCATAGATCTGGGTGACGAGACGGTCATGGTTGGCCTGTGAGGATGACACGCTTGGAGAGGTGGGCTCGCTGCTCCGGCGCCCAGTGTGGTGCGAGTGCGAGCCAGAGTCCTTGGATGAGCTGTTGCCCATGGCGGGTGGTGGCTATGTGAGGCGCGAGGAGGCTCACGTGGTGGTCAGCAGCAGTGGGTGCAGTGGGTTCGCAGGCGTTCAAGTTCTGGGGATCTGATCCCCAGAGTGGGGTCGAGGCAGCCGGAAGAGTGAGCAGTCGGAGGGGCGCGTGGCCAGGCCGGCAGCATTGGACGGCGGACTGGTAGGTGCGAGGTATGAGGCGCGAGGTGTGTGTTGGAGGTTGTTTGCTGGGAGTAAGCGAGATTGGCAGGGCAGGCAGAGACAGAGAGATGTATGACGGCGGGCGGGCAGAAGTGCTTGTGAGGCTTCTGCTGTGTGGAGGATCGACCTCGCGCTATCGGGTAGTCGCGGACAAAGTGTGGAGGAGTCGGCAACGAGTACAGTATATACAAGGCGGAGGTCACGGGACGGGGAAGTCACTGGTGAAAGGTGATATGGATGTTGAGAGCAGTGAGTTTGTTGACTTGCGTGGATGTTTGTGTTTGTGTAGAAACGGAAGAAGAGAGATCCCGTGGCTCGGGTCTCTCGGCGAGCAAGTCAAGTGAGGCGTTCTTATTAGCTGCGGCGCAAAACAAGCACGACGCTGATGCAGCCTGCAGGACGTGCCATCAAGGACAGACAACACACGTGCAGCGTGCATCAGCATCATCAATAATCAAGATCTGGATCGTACTAGCCGCGTCTGTCCACCAACACCTCCCGCTATCAAGGCACACCAGCCCTCTTCCGCCCAATGCATTTCCACTGCCCAAGCACATCTTGATACACACAACTCCTCCTGCTGATTGCCATCCCTTTGCATTTATCACAGCAGCCAAACAGAAACACCGCCACAGTGCTGCTCCCAGCGGGCTGGCGTCAGCGACTTGGAATATGACGTGTCGTCTGCCGTCAGACCTTGCACGCACCGCCTTTGTCACCGACCCAAACTCAAAACACAAACTTTGTCCTTGTTGGTCCTGCCCAACCAACCAAGAACCTCACCTCGGATTTCCCTTTTCCGAGTCTGTGGGACAACTTTTCGAGGCTTGTCTTGTGTTGCTTAGCACATTACTGACGGCATGCGTTCCTGGAACTTTGGACTCACGAAGGGTCTGAGCATATATTACTGAGAACTCACTCCATGTAGTTTCCGACGTGTTGGGCTCGTTACTGAGGGCAAGTTTCGGCTTCTGAAAATGATAATAGCGATGATCGTTGGATTGTATGTGTCCATGCATTTAGTATTCCTGCACGGGAAGCAAGCTCCAATGACCGCTCGTTGACTCTACTGAGATTGTGTGTGCATATTGCGCCTCTCAGCACACGAATGTCGGCCAGGCAAGTGCTCCTTCAGGCCAGCAAGGCAAAGACAACAGTAGCGAAGGTGTGAGCCGTATTTTGTCAGGACCAAAGCCTATCATACCCATCAGTCAATCGTGAATCGACAAATAGTAGGCGAATCGATATCAGTCCTAGTTGAAACGACAAAAGAACACACATACAGATCCACGAACAGTAGTAACAACCTCCTCCGTATAGGTATGCGAGTCATGCTGAGCTGACCAAGCCAGTGCCCAAAATAGTGCCCATAATTCTTTTGATTGGCCGCAATAGCGAACATCAATTATTGTCGCAAAGCGTCCCTAACAGTAATGCTGCAGTGACTAGTAATTATCTAGTAAGAGGGGTGCATGCAACGGCGTTCCCGAAGGCTGAGCAGAACAAGCGACACAGTTAGCCCAAAGACTAGTCTTCTTGTGTCTATTCGCCCAGGCCAATGTGCAATGGTGCACAGCCGGCACACCCGGGGTATGCAGAAGTCGCGTGGAATGACTTGCGGCTACTGGCTCTGCTGCCGAGACCGAGACTAAACTCCCTCGTCGAATGCGGCGATCATCATACCTGGGTCATTGTTTTTTCCCCGGTGGGTGATCGAGGGGCTTCCGGGGTGAGCGGGACATGGCGTGGTTGCGATAACAGTGATCGTGGGCTGACGAAGCCGCAGTTGTTGTGTGATGCAAACGTATGGTGGTACGCTCGTCGCAATTTGCGTTATTTGAGCATCTGTCACAGATGCGATTTGAGGAATGTCCTCAATACTCCTCCAGCGGAGTCGCTAATGTGTTGCAATTTGAAAGAGCAACGCGCATGGAAGCTACAAATTCACGGTTTGATGATATATCTTCATGTCTTGATATCTGTGCGCCACTTCAAGGCTGATTGTCCAAAGGTGACCACAGGTCCAACTAACGCAATGGTCACACGACGAGAATGCGGTCTGCGAACATCGTGGGCTAAAATGTTACCGATCTGTGAGCCTGCGAACGACCCGCTTGGTGAACGAGACTCCCGATCCGATACTTCTGCGAAGAGAACAAGAAATATCGACGACGTTCTGCCGGCTTCAAAACAGAGACGTCGAACTCTGTGGTAGTCGCAACATTTTGCGTGCGATCTGAAATAGCCGAAGGTGGTGTGCAGTTTGAGTGGGCGCTGGTATGGCCCTTGCCAACAAGGTGAGGGACGACGTACAGGTCGTTCTTGGTCTTGTGGGCCTGAGCGTGAAGAGCCTGTGTACTGCTCCGTCCGAGAGACGGACCGTGTGCGGATGCTTCGTGGTGCACGAGGACGTCTCATGCGTAGTCGAAGGCGAAACAACAGTCGGAAGTGGGTTCCACTCTCATAGACTGACTTGGTGGTTGATTCAGGGAGGGGGCGGAGGGAGGATGAGCGATCGACCAACATGGACAAGTCATCCTCGAAAATCGAAACAGCAAACGCGGTGGCGAAGATGAAACGCTGCTAGACCTCATGGTCAAGTCTCAGCGGGTCTAGGCACTTCCTTTGCGTTCACTATCGTCGGAAACATCGTCGGAAGAATCGGAGCGATCTGAAAAACCATTCAATCTGGCAGCTTCGGCAGCCCTGGTGCGTGGGAGACCCCTTTCTTTCTGGAGACGATCTGTCGCTTCAACCAGCAGTCGGTATAGTCGAGCCTGTGTAGCAAGAAGCTCTTCGTTCGAGCCAGGTGTGCCACGTGGAGGGGTAGTCGGAAGCATGATTGGAAGTGAAATCGTCGAATGACCACTTGTTTGGTAATGAGGAAACGTTGCGAAGAAAGGCCTGCTCTTCAAACTCGCAGACAAACGTCGACCCATGGCAAGATCTTATAAGTGGGCGGGAGCGGATGATGCTGCGAGCATGTCACGCATCGACGGGTCCTCCTATCCTCCACGCTTAGCAGGGCTAGAATACTTACCGCAGAACATCAAGGCGGCAGGGATAGTCTCGTTCGAGACCTCGTTTTGCGCTTGGAAATGACCTTTTCGCGCAAAGCAGAGTCAGCGATTATGATGCGATGGTAACGCTAACCAGAGTGTTCGTCGACGAGATTGGTCGCTGTGAATTTGAGTGGTACAGCAAGTGCTCTAATTCGTCCAGCCTTGCCTCGGAACGGCCTCCTGTGGGTGCGGACCTGGGTCCGCCCCTGTTTTTTTTAGCGGAGCTACTCCATGTCAATCGGTCGTTACCCCTTCTCGGGCCCTTCCTATGATGGTATACTGTCACCCGATGAAACAGAATGCGGCTCTGCTTTGCCACCTGCCGTACAGTATTGAGGCTCTTTGACATAGCCACTGCTCTCGCCGATAGAGCCTGTCTCTCGTGCAAAAATATAGGAACGTTAGCCTACCGCAGCACACATCACCCTCCACGGCATGTCGTGAGCTGGGGAAGAGGAAAGTGTGCCGTTTAATATGTGGCGAATTCTGCTTCGGCGTTGTCGCCGTGGTTCGAAATAGCCTAGAACGAGAGCGATTCTTTAGCGGGATCGACGCATACGGCATTCTGTTGAGAATCAGGTGCAGCTGAAGCCGCTCCCGCCTGTCATGGGTCGTCGAGAGCTTTTGCTAGACCTTGCGAAAATGTGGACAAAACATGACTACAAGGCGCCTGGCTGCAGTGAAGTAAGCCAAGCTGTAAATGGAACACTAGATAGGTCTTACAACACTTCAACGAGGTTCTTTGAGCGTGTTTGCAGTACAGGTCAGATTGGAATGATCACAACGAGGTCAGTCTTTACCCTCATCCACTAACCCTTATACATGACGGAGAGCACACAAGGCACGTGACCACATCTGCACCGGCTTCCAACCGCTCAAAACACCGGGCGGCGGACTTCGAGTCCTTGCTTCATCAAGCACCTTCCGCCTCGCCAAGCCCATTAACTCCTGAACTGGAGGACTACCTCCACCATGAACCTCTCTACACGGAGGTATCAGCAATCTAATTTCCCAACCCCGCGACAGCAGCATTCAGAGCGGAGAGCAGCCCTATCCGCGACTTCCGTGTGAAGCGATGAGGACATCTGGGCATCACACCTATTTGTGAAATTAGAAGCAGCCCTACGAGGCTGAGGATCGAAAGAGGTCATCATGCACCGATATTCTGTCGCCAGGGCTTCGTCTACCCACTATAACACTATACTCGCAACCCGCTACCGAAGCACACTGGCTATCTCTTCTTGCCGTGGAAGCTTAGCACGTTGTTGTGAGGATTGGTCGCGTCCCGGGGAGTTTTCCACCTCCGAAGAAGGAGTTGCTCTGCGTATGCGGGTGAGAAGTCTCTGGATGTCATGCATACATGCTACATTGACGTGTAGCCTCATTGCCGCTGCGGTGCGAGCGAGCGGCCGCACATCCGAAACATTGCTTTGTTTGTTCGCTGAGCTTTATAGTATCGAGGACTGAAGTTCGCCTGTTCAACTCCAGGTCATAGGGCTAGCCGATTCTCTTTGCGCCCAGAGACCATCTGGTATCAGCCAAGTCCTTGGATGTCGACGGTGTATAGATCGGAAGACGAATTCCGAGGAGCAACAGCTGCTTTGTTGCTTCGACTCCGCAATGTGATCTGTGATGGTAAGGTATAAAGATCGATAATCCCATTGCATGTGTCGAAATGGACAAACAACCACACTCCTTACTTTCCATTCACTCGTTTTTCGTTCAATTTCTTGTTTCTGTATCACCATGAGATACTCAACATTCGTCCTGGCGGCGATCGCCCCGTTGATTTCAGTTGCTCAATCTTCCTGCGAAGTTGTTACCGTCTATGCCGACGGACCGTCGCCCACAGCGAGTGTCTTGACCAGCTCCGCCATACCTTCTATCAAGGCGCCTAGCTCGCAACCGACATCTTCTACGAACTCATCCTCCACTGCCTCTACCAGCACATCCTCGCCCTCTGCTCCAGCCAACGTTGCAATCATCAGCTCCAGCGACTCAGCCTTCGGTTTTGCGAGCGGCACTACTGGTGGTGCCGGTGGTGAAGAAGTCACCGTCTCGACAGTCGAAGAGCTGGTCGAGGCCGTGAAAGGTGACGTCCCGCTCATCATCTACGTCGAGGGTACGCTTGAGGGCACTGCCACCATTCGTACAGGTAGCAACAAGTCCATTCTTGGCAAGGACAGTAACTCGCACATCATCGGAGCCGGTATCTTGGTCAAGGGGGTTGATAATGTGATCATTCGTAACCTTAAGATCGGATTGGTTAGAGAGGAGCATGCTGAGGATGCTATCGCTATTGATAATGCGACGAATGTATGGGTTGATCACTGCGATTTGTACTCTGATCTTGATCATGGAAAGGACTACTATGATGGTGAGCGGAGATGTTTATTTCAACATATGACCAGAAAAGATGGCTAACCAACATCACAGGCCTGTGCGACATCAGCCATGCAGCAGACTACGTGACTGTCAGGTGAGTCGCAACATTCCTCAAAGCCTCATTTCGTAACTTACACGTACCAGCAACACTCACTTCCACGACCACTACAAGGCATCTCTCGTCGGCCACGACGACGGCAACGGCGCCGAAGACACGGGCTACCTCCACGTCACCTACGCCAACAACCTCTGGACCAACATCGAAAGCCGCATGCCCCTCCTGCGCTTTGGAACCGCCCACATCTACAACTCATACTTCGAGGGAGGTGAGAGCGCCGTGAACACTCGCATGGGCGCGCAAGCACTCGTTGAGAGCTCTGTGTTCGATGGCGTTAAGGATGCTGTCACTTCCAGGTTCTCCAAGGAGGTTGGATATGCTGTTGTGAATGATGTTGATCTTGGAAGTGCCTCTGACAAGTACCCTGCGTCTGAGGGCTCTCTTACCAGCGTGCCGTATGAGTATGAGCTTGTTGGAAGTGAGAATGTCAAGTCTGCTCTTGAGAGTGTCGTTGGCAACACGCTCATTTTGGGTTAGATTGGTTGAGGAAGTGAAGTGGAAGAAGTGCTATGAGAGGAGATGGTGGGATAGTCGGGCGTGTAGAAATACGTAAGTTTTGAAGAATGCAGGTCATTCAGATTTTCACATGCTTTGATCCGTGCAGTCCTTGAATCATGGTCTTTCATTCTTGAATGCTGACAGTGAGCCGGGCACGTATTGCTTTAGCGACCATACCATCAGTGCAACCGCCAATGATTGCGATCGAAATGAAATGGAATGAACGAGTAACGAAGTGAGGAAGTGAAGATGTAAGAAAGCATCACGTGCAAAGAAAGCCGGCCGTGACTTCCCGATGACGTCCGCCACAGCACGCGAGCGCGTCCCTCGGCGAGCGACTTTTGGCTTTTGGCTGCCTGAGCGCATTCTGTACTGGACGGATGAGCGCATATTCGTTGAACGACAGCCTCACTTCCACGCCCACCCAAGCCTCACCACGATACAGCCTCGCCTTCACTTCCGTCGCCTCACGCCACCAACCATAAAAGGCGGCATTATATATGCGCGCGCTCCTTCGCCTTGCCCTGCTCTCTTCGCCCCGCCAGCCCGCTTGCTCGTCGCTCCACGCAGCCAAATACCATGCACGACACGCGATAAACTCGTCGTGACCACCGCCACGTACACCACCGCACCGTTCCACTGCATAGACAGCCGTCGCCACGTATCTGGCTTCCATTCGCCATGGCTACGCGCGACGAACTCGAGGACGACATCCTCTTCCAGAATGTCCTTATCGAAAGCCTGGACATCGGCGCCGACGACTACGAGGAGAAGCTGGCCGCTTTCGAGGCAACCAAGAAAGACCTAGAAAGGCAAATGGCGGCTCTGGACACTTCGGGCCCTCCGGCTGGCCTGGACGGTTCCAGTGATCTTCCGCAGGCAAACACACCGACCCACCCTGGGCGCAATACATACACACCATATCTTAACAACCCTGGCTCCGCTCAATACACTTCCAACCAAGTCAACTCCAACGTCAACGCCAACTCCAACACCATGAAGCGCCCTAGACCACACTCTGCGTTCCTTGAGCAAAACGAGCATCCTTCCAAGCGCCCCACACCAGAACACTCTTCCGGCAGCACACCCACGTCAAGTTCGTCATTCGAGCTTATCGATCACCCGAATAGGCCGGCGGCAGACAGAGCGCGCGACCGGCATTTGGCGTACGAAGCTACCATGCGGAGAAGAAGGGCTGAAGAACAAAGGGACGCCGAGTATGCCCGCATACTGAGCCAGACGCCGACACACAACCCAAGCCCTTTTGCAGGCCCATCTTCTTCGCAGAGGCCTGGTGTACAGACTACGCTAAGACACAATGGTACCTACTCGAAGCCACCCCCGATGCCGCGTCCTGCTGCGAATGACGTGGTCCCGTCCTCCAGCCAGCAAGTAAGGCCGACACAATCCTATTCTTCGCCAATGCGTGGAGCACCAGGCATGCCCAACGTCAAGCCAGAACCTCAGTCATCCCATCAAGTGAAGAGAGAGCCTCAACCCTTCCTGCATCTTCCGGACTCAAAATCCCGCGGAAGGGCACCCGTCGTTGATCTTACGGGTGACGATAGCGACGACGAGCCGGCTGAGATCCCTCCTAGCAGATATACTCCAAGCAAGCGTTCGCTGCCACTAACACAGACGACTAAGAGTCTCTACCCGCAGGCACAGCAGCCGGCAAATCCTTACCCTTCATACTCATCGATGCCCGGAGCATATCCGGGCTTCAATATGACCTACAACGGCCAGCAAGTAGACCCCTTCTCAAAACAGCCAGGGTTCCCTGCAGTGAATGTGTACAACAACGGCCAGCAAGTGTACCCTCAAACAAATCCGGTCAATCAACAGCAGAACCCACACGCACAGAGATACAGCTTTCCGCCTCGCCCAGTCCCTGCTCCTAGCCCTCGTCCATCATATGGCACACACCCTGTACCGAGAGGAGCAGGTGGCCCGATGGAAGAGTTGCAACGCCTGATCCCAGGTTCAAGTTCGCGTCCTTTCCCACTGTATGATGACGACGACGACGATGAGCCTATGTTCACCGGAGCGCGCGTGTTGAATTCATACCTGGGTCATGAGGATATTTATCGACGTCGCTTTGACCAGATCCAAGAGCACGATCCGGCAAAGACCGCCGAGGAGATCAATGACCTTCTCAACAACATTCGCCCTGACGAAGACATACCCGATCACTTGCTTGTTCCTACACCAGAAGCTATGGCTGTGCGTCTCCATCAATACCAAGAGATGGGCCTGACTTGGCTGAAAAAGGCCGAAGAGGGCACTAATAAGGGTGGAATCCTCGCTGATGACATGGGTCTCGGCAAGACGATCCAGATGCTGTCTCTGATTGTGACCAGAAAGTCAGAAGACCCACGCTGCAAGACCACCCTCATCGTGGCCCCAGTAGCGCTGCTCCGCCAATGGAAGCAAGAGATACAGCAGAAAGTCAAGACCGGCCGCCATGCACTCACAGTATTCATTCATCATGGAGCAACCAAGAAGCGAAGTTTCCGAGATCTTCAGCATTACGACATCGTGATCACAACCTTCGGCAGCCTGGCTTCTGAGGTCAAAAAGATGGAGGCGTTCCTCCTCCGCAAGAAGCATGATCCTGATGCTCGACCCAACCAGGCAGAGCGTTGCGCCCTCATTGATCCGGACGCCTTCTGGTATCGCGTCATTCTAGACGAGGCACAGTGCATCAAGAACAAATCCACACAAACCGCTAAGGGAGCGTGCATGGTTAACGCCAAGTACCGCTTTTGCATGACGGGCACACCGATGATGAATAACATCGGAGAACTGTACTCGTTGATTCACTTCCTACGAATCAAGCCTTACTGCGTGTGGGATGCGTTCCGCTTCAATTTCGTGACACCACTGAAGACTCAGATGGAAGAGGAGAGGCAAACGGCGATGAGGAAGCTGCAAGTCCTTTGCAAGGGAATCATGCTGCGGCGCACAAAGAAGAGCATGTACCGTGGCAAGCCAATTCTTGTCCTTCCCGAGCGCACCACCGAAGTCCAGCATGCAGCCTTCAACACAGATGAAGATCAGCTCTACAAGGCGTTGGAATCGAAGACTGCTGTCCAGTTCAACAAATACCTCAAGGCTGGCACCGTGGGCCGCTCATACACTGCAATCTTGGTTTTGCTGCTACGCCTTCGTCAAGCTTGCTGCCACCCTCATCTGATCAAAGATTTCAGCGTTTCTGAAGCGGCCGGCGTCGCCATTGAAGATATGGTCAAGCTGGCCGAGGAACTCGCCCCTCCGGTTGTTGCCCGTATCAAGGAGACCAACGGCAACTTCGAATGCCCGATCTGCATGGACGGCTGCACCAACCCTGCCATCTTCCTTCCGTGCGGTCACGATACTTGCCGTGACTGTTTTGTTACTCTGTCCGATCCCACTACCCAATTAGCGCAGGGCAATGAGAACGGTACTCAAATCAGGTGCCCCGAGTGCCGCGGCAACATCGACACCAAACGCATCACCGACTTCAACAGTTTCAAGAAGGTTCACATGCGCGAGCTGTTGACCAAAGAGGAACTTGAAGAGCTGGAGGCTGATGATTCTGACACACTGTCAGGGGAGAGCGACAGCGATACTGACAGCGACACCGACGAAGATGACGACCAAGACCAGACGCTCGACGGCTTTGTCGTTGCAGATGATGCCGAGATTGAGCATGACGACTCTTCGACCGAATCCGAGGCGGAGGACACTGAGCCGAAATCTGAGGTCAAGCCTGAGAGCAAGTCCAAGGGCAAATCTGCGGTCAAGGAGGAGGCCGACGACGACGACGATGACGACGAGGGCGGTGGCGTGGTGGGTCCATCTCGACGCAAGAGCAAGGCAGACAAGAAAGACAAGAAAGACAAGAAGCCAAAGAAGGGCAAGAAGAGCAAGAAAGGCAAAGGCAAGCAAAACCAACTTTCCCTTGCGGACCTCAAGAAGCTCTCTACCCGCAATGCTGGAGCGAAGAAGAAGTACCTTCACAAATTGCGCAAGACCTTTGTCTCTTCAGCGAAAATCGATCAGATGATGGAGTTCCTCGAAGAAATCATTGAAACGGCCGATGACGGCGAGAAAGTCTTGATCTTCAGCCAGTGGACATCACTACTTGATCTTGCAGAAGTGCCCATCGAGGGCAAGGGCTGGGGCTACATGCGTTATGACGGCAGCATGAACGCCAAGATGCGAGGCGACGCTGTCGACGATTTTAAAGATGCTCGCAAGAATGTGCGCATCATGCTGGTGTCGCTGAAAGCTGGCAACGCAGGTTTGAACCTGAACGTCGCTTCCCGCGTCATTATCCTCGATCCATTCTGGAACCCGTACGTTGAGGAGCAGGCCATTGACCGTGCGCACCGCATTGGTCAAGTCAGACCAGTCAAAGTCCACCGTGTGCTCATCCCGAGCACTGTGGAAGACCGCATCATCGAGCTACAGGAGAAGAAGCGCGCCCTTATCGAGGAGGCGCTTGACGAGAAGCAGCACCAAAGCATCTCCCGCTTGGGCGTGCAAGAGCTGGCATACCTGTTCGGCGTGACCAGGAATGCGAACGAGACAGTGCAGTACCAGGAGCGTAGGCGCGCACAGTAATTTCGTGCTCTCTTGCACGCGAGGGCCACCCGACGCGGATGGAAAAAAAGGTTCTGCCACGCGACGATATTTCTAGTGCGATTATGGTTTACGCGTCATGTGTTAATGGCTCTTATGAAGTGTTGCTTTCTGCTTTGAAGGAGTTTTGGTGGCGATTTGCTTGACTGGTGAATACATAGATACCCCTGAGAATAGGTAGTGCCTCACATGCACATCTGCTCTGCGCCGGCGGGTGCGGAGCGGTAGATAGATGGTCCTTTGCTGAAATGTAAAAGCTTTTGAAACGAGGTTGGTTTCATGTTCGAATGTGTATTGCTCGTGCCAACTAAGAGTCGAAGATGATATAGACGAGTGAATACTGCTGCTGCAAGAATGCACATATTAATCATAATCCATGTACACATATCTACGTATCCGACGGCGCCATTCAGAAACCTCTAATACGACCACGGCCTGATCTTCAACATCTCCTTCTTCTCCGGCTCACCCTCCAACGGCGGATCCTGAAACTCCGGCAAAAGATAAAAGCTCAAATCCTCCACCCTCACCGGCTCCCTCATCTGCGTCGCTCCCCACCCATTCCCCAACCACGCCATCTGATTGATCTCCGCCCCATTCTCCTCAGGCAAATACTCATACTCGTAGTCCTCCCACCTCGGGCTCCGCAACGCTTCAATGCAATGCAGCGTAGACCCAGGCCACAAGCCCGTGACCGTCGTACCCGACCGGCCCTGACCGTTCTTCTTGTACCACGACTGGCACTCGTCCATGAACACCGTTCCGCGGAAGTAGCTGTCGACATACCGCAGGAAGTCTCGCACGCGCGCGGGTTTGACGACCATGGATTTGAGGTTTTCTTTTTGCAGTTTGCGCACAGCTTTGCAGATGTAGTCGCCTGTGCTTTCGATCATCATTGTGAGGCTGCCTTCGCCGATGGCGGCGTTGGGGCCCAGCATCATCATGTGGTTGGGGAAATTGTCGGTGGCGAGGGAGAGGTAGTTTGTGGCGCGGTCGTGCCAGTGGTCTTGGAGGCTGAGGCCGTTGAGGCCGGTGACTGGGAAGGGAGGGGCGGAGGAGGCGTAGAAGCCTGTTGCGCAGACGAGGGCGTCGAGCTCGTGGAGTTTGCCGTCTTTGGTTACGACGCCTTCGGGTGTGATGTGTGAGATCGGGTCGCGGATGTAGTCGACGTTATCTTCTACGAGGGCTTCGAGGAAGCCAGGGCCGGGAGTCAGGCGTCTGCAGCCTGGGGCGAAAGTGGGTTTGAGGGAGTCCATGTAGTGCGGCTTCTTGGCCAGTCTTTCTTCCATGCCCTGTTCGAATTCTGCTTGGGCGTTCAGTTGCATTTCGGTTCCTTTGAGGGTGATGGCGTGGACGTTGTTGGAATCTGCTTCGATTTTCATGCGGAATTTCAGCCAGGCTTCGGGGTCGCCTTTGAAGCGTTCAATTTGGTCTTTGTTGAAGTAGATGCTCTCGAGGCCTAGCTCGTCTTGCGAGTGTTGGCCTAGGGGAGGCGAGATCCAGGTACGGCCGCGGATGAAGCAGGAGAGTTGGATGTCGGGCACCTTTTGTAGTTTGGGGATGATCTGGATGGCACTGCTGCCCAGTCCGATGATGCCGACTTTCTTGCCCTTGAAGTCGTAGTCTTCGTTCCATGCTGCTGAATGCATTATTTCTCCTTTGAAGTCCCAGAGGCCGTCGATGTTAGGCCATTGTTTGTTGTTGAGCAGGCCGCGAGCGCTGATGAGCATGTCGCTGGTGTCTTCGATCACGCTTCCGTCTGGTTGCTTGACGTGGACGTGCCATTTACCCTTAGACTCGTCCCATCGGCAGTTTGTGACTTCGTGCTCGAGCTTCGTGAATCGTTCGACGCCGTATTTTCGTGCTGTTGATTCTAGATATTCGCGAATCTCCGAAGAAGGCGCGTAGAGTGCTGACCAGTCATGTTTTGGGTTGAACGAGAATTGGTATGAATGCGAAGGCACATCGCAGGCGGCGCCGGGGTATCGGTTTTCATGCCTGATGTCCGTCAGAAATGTGGGATTGATTTAATGGTATGCAAGTTCAAACTCACCACGCGCCACCAACACCTTTGTTCTTCTCATATATCACGAGCTCGCAATTGCGCAGCCGTTCTGGTATTCTGATTCCTAGATAAATACCCGAATAGCCAGCTCCGATGATGATGACTTTGATGGGCCTCTGGTTCTCTATTGGTGAATCGTGGACAGACCACTGCGGTACTGTGCTGTCGACACCATTTGCGGTTTTCGAATCGACTCGCGTGAGGGTTTCTGCTGTAGCCTGCTTGTTGTGGAGTAGGTACTTCAAAGTAGCATCTGCTGTCGATTCTTTTTGAGCATGCACAGACTCTGGGACATTGGGTACGGCAGACATCTTGTTCTAAAAAATTAGAGTCCAGCCAAAGGACGAGCGAGCTGGAAAAAGGTGCAGAGAACGGTAACTGAAGGTTGGAAGAACTTAGCTATATGTTGATAGAGATCATCACAGCGGGTGAGGTCCTAGGACACCTTCGGCAGTTACGATGGCGTGGAAGTACAAGAAGCCATCAACGGCTGGCTCGCAGCGATCTTGGTGGCTTCACTTCTCCATGAGAACAGGCCCACATTTGACCCCACATGCATGACCCTCGATGCGGAGTAACAAACCCTACAGTACTGACTACTGGGTAGATAGTAGATAGAGGGTGGAAGTACGGGTGTGGCGATGAGCTCGGCTACACACGTGGCGAAGCGTGCGAGATCGGGCCCCGGATTCTTGATTGACATCGAGATGGAAAGAGACTGGGTGTAACGGCAGAGGCGAGAATGTGATCTGCCGATGTGCGGTGGTGTGTCTTCCGTTGGTGACCAGGACGGCTAGACGGGTGGTACGGGTGGAGGGTGTCCAAGTGGATGTCTTTTCGTCTTGTGGACATCATGACTCCACTGCAATGAATCGTGATGTTATCGTTGAGCCTGTGCTTGTGATACCTGCCAAGCTAACATGTACTGGACGAATGCATCGTCGACGTTGCACGATAATGGATTATGTGGTACACGAACTCTTGTCAACAAGAAACTCGTGCTGTGAAGATGCAACAACGGCCCGGCGGAAAAGTGGCAAGGATTAGATGGTTAAATCATGGAGAAGAAGCGGGGAATGCACGTGAGGGCACGGGAAACGGCAGCTTGGCAGAGTTCGGAGGTGCAACAGTGCTTCTTCTTCAGTCAGAATTGCACGAGAATTATGGAGTGGCAGGCCAAGCTGGTGTACTATGAACACTTGGAGAAAGGCACCGAAAAGCACCGTACTTCAAGCTACTGGACAGTGAAGATCGCCTTTCAGCATGTATCCGGTGTATCGTCAAGGTTCACACGACTTTCGGTTGATGTTGATGCAAGGGCGAATACAGACTTCTGTAACGCAACGTCCAAGCTTGTGATGAACGCTCCACTCCACCTCCAGACCAGGAGGCAAAACCACTCGTAGACCTGTAACACTGAAGGCTGGAAGGAAGGAGAACAGTGGACATATACCTTGCTATAACATTGACTTTGCGTGGGGTTCGCAGCCCTTATCTGCCATACGTTGAAAGTATACTGTTGCCTTCGGCATATTCGTCCCTGATAGACAAGATCGAGAAAGGGCAGATCGGATCTACAAGTTCCTCACAGTCGGCTCACCTCGTCCTTACTCGTCACAAACAACAGCACTCATGTTCGACTATCGTCCAAATATGTCCAGTACAAATGTTTATACGTGGACATAAGAGCAATGTTTGGAAATAACAATCCACATCTACAACTCCGATCGAGGCACTGTAAAACATTTAAATGCATGTAGTAAGGTCCATATAGATGTAGTCCGCATGCACTTCCATGCACATGCACAGCACAGTCCTCGCGCCAAGCTCGAGGGTTAGGGTCCCAAGCCAGCGGCGGCGGCAGCAGCGACCCGCGCGTCGTCAATTCAACATGGCTACACCACGAATCGCTCCAACCACAACACGTGCGCCATCTGTCGCGTGTACTCTATTACGCCTGTCGAACAATCGCATGACCCTCTTTTGCTGATACATTCCGCCCCGCGCGATCACAACACGACACCGCCCACCGTCATTCTTTAGCCATGGCGCATTCAGGCGCTCTATCCTCCGACCACATCAACTACTTGATCCTACGCTACCTACAAGAATCAGGCCATGAAAGCACGGCCAAGGCATTCTACCGCGACTGGAATCGACCACATGAATACCGCGACCCTGAGGATCTGCCCTTCACACCGACCGTCCATCGCTATGAGCTGGTTTCCGTGATTCAGGATGGTCTCGCGCACGATGAATTGCAGGCGCGCGTGGGGCACAATGAGCGTCGCTTCCGATGGACTATGGACAATACTGCTGAGGGCATGGACGAAGATGGTGAGAATGGCAGCAGGCCTTCTAGCAGTGGTAAAAGGAAGGGCAGAGTGCCACAAGCAGGCGGCATGAGAGCGCCCGACGAGTTCCCCACACCTGCAGCGAAGAGGCAGAGGTTAAGTCCTGGCCCTGAGGGTGTGCATGTGAATGGCGACAGAGATGCAATGGACTTGGATGCTGCTTCAGCATCTCCAGGCGATCCCGAAGACGATGCGGAAGCTGCATCCCCAGAAGCACCATCAGAGGACGCCACCGAAGCTCCCGCGGAACGATATGACAGTCTGGATGTGGCAACGCAAACAGAGGTCCGCCGAGGCCCAAAGACTAGCACAATCTCTTTCAGCGTGTCGAAGCCAACCGCAAAGGTCTTTCACTCGAGTTGGAGCCCACTCAAAGATCCCGCCGAACAATCCACTCTTTTAGCTGTCGGCGAAGATCTATGCCGCTACTATCGCGTCCCGGATCTGGAAAACGGCGATATGTCAACGGTTGAACACGTGGACCAGCCTTCAATACCACCAGAGGCGATCATAACCGCCACAGCTTGGCATCCAAACGGTCATTTTGCCACCTGCGCCATTGACAGCTTACGTGGTTCAGCTGGCGACAAGCAGTCTGCAAGTCATGTGCTGATGGACGTTGGACGAGACTTGGGCTCAATTCCATACCCCTCCAGCCTGCCACTATTAGAGCCTGCTGGAATTGTGATCTGCATTCGCTACAGTCCGTCCGGCGAGCACTTGCTGGTTGTACGGACGAACCTCAAACGCGGCCTTGTACAGGTATATGAGACACCGACAGAAGAGGACAAGCCCACACAACGAAAGGAGCCCGTGGCATGGCGGATGTTTGAACACCAGGTGCTAGACGCAGTCTGGACAAACGACGAGTCATTCGTTGTATGTGGCGAAGAGGGCATCACGAGCTCCTACGCACTACAGAAGCCCGAATCATCATTGACGAACGGGTTCGCGCCCGAGTCTATCGCAGTGCACCACCTAAAGGAGCAACAACTGGAGATCGCACCAGGAAACATAAAATGGGATAAAGTCCGACACGACGCCAAACGAGGCCTTCTCCTATTCGCATCAACAACGGAGCGGAAGTTGGCCGTATATCTCAGCCCCAATTCAGGATCGGATGACAAGTCGCTTACAGTTCTCGAAATACCTGAACAACTATCCGCGCTTGCTTTACAACCACAAGAGGAGGCTTCCGGAGAAAAGGGCCTGGTGGCCGCATGTTTCGAAGACGGCACCGCGGTCCTGTACGGTTACTCGACATCAGGTGCTCTCGCTTTCGAGCAAGTAGCAACGCTCGACCTTGGACAAAGCCCTGCACTTGCCTTATCATGGTCGCCAGATGGCAAGCATCTCGCGCTTGGTGGCACCGACTCGGTCCGCATATGGCGTGTGGATAACGAGGATCTGAGCTCTTTCGATTCCAGGCCTTTAGTGTCGTGGAGGCAAACCACCGAACATGATGATGCTGATGAGAGCGAGGCGCTCAGCGAGCCTAGCTTGAGCTGGAGTCCTGACGGCGAGAGGCTGGGCTTTGCTGTGGAGAGACAGGTATGTTAACAAGAAACCTTGCCCCGTTTTTGAGGAGAGTTTTCAAGCTAACGTGATGTCACAGATTGCTGTCATCTCTTTCCGCCCGCCTCTCTCTGGGAGCAATAATGATGACAATCTCGTCAACGGCGCGATGAGCCCGTAGACTCCACTCCATGTAGCCTAATTGTATATGACCTGACTGATACCCCTGACGAAATTGTGGAATTAATCGCTACCATTAAATGTAACGCATGCGCATGTGAGAAAACGTGGGAAGAGTGGATGTAGGCAAGGCACTATCAAACTGGCTTCTGTGCCCGGTTTCTTTGGTGAATCTTCGATCAGTGTGGGTTGTGTTACAGTTTGTGTCAATTTAGACACCTGCATTGAGCTTTGTTAAGAGCCTGTTACTGGAAGAGTGAGATCAACGGATACACGAATTGGAATCAGCAATAACCCAAAGTACTACTTTTGTGAATTTGTACACAACTGTTTATAGTCTCCAATCCCTGCATGGAAATGCAGGCGGCGAGAGTGCAAAATTGAAACATAAATTGCCAAATGGTGCCTTCGAGGATTCAGGTCAGATATGAATTTGTCTCAGACTTCATTTTGGTATATCGTTTGAGTTTCACAAATACGGAAGGCGCAATCCTCTTGACGAGGAAGGAGCGTTAGCAGGAAGTGAATGATGCGGGTGCACCCACTAGCGTCAGATTTGTTGATTGGTCACCTCGACTAGCGCGAAAGGGATCTCCACGCCCGCCGACGAGCCGCCGCATGGCACCCTGGTCTGGTTCCAGGTCCCAAGGACATATTTCCAACTTCACCCAGGGAGAACAGGATTGACTTAACAATCTGAAGGTAACATCTAAGATGCCTCCTCGAATCAACCTCCCTCCCCTCACCCGGGCTCTGCTACTCACTCTCCTCGCGCTATCCGCCATCAACGCAGTTCTCCGTTTCCGCGCCTGGTCCTCAGCCACTCCAGCAAACGAGCAGTCCGCAACATCTCCTTCGACATACTTGACTGCATCACAATGGGCGATCCCGTATCTGGTTCTGATTCCGTCCAAGTCGATTATATACCCTTGGACGTTCCTCACTAGCGCACTCATCGAGAACAACATCGTTTCGCTCGTCATTTCGTCGGCTGTTGTTTGGTTCGGAGGCAAATACCTCGAGCGAGCGTGGGGAGGGCAGGAGTTTGCGAAGTTTGTGCTTTTCGTCACGATGATCCCGTCGATTTTGACGTTTTTCATTTATGCTGTGTGGCATGGGTTGGCTGGGTATTCTCCGCCGCAGTGAGTATATACTAATCGCTGTTGACCGGATCAAGAGAACTAACGTGGATTCGCAGTCCGACTCCGATCAACGGCATGCTCGCACTCAGCGCCGCATTTCTCGTCTCACTCAAACAACTCGTCCCCGAACATACGGTCAGCCTGTTCAATTCTCTCTTGCGGGTCCGCATCAAACACTTCCCCGCCCTCTTCGTGCTCGCAAACATGCTCTCCGGCCCCCTCCTAGGCACAGACACAGCTTTCTGGCTAGCAATGTTCGGCTTCCTCACCGGCTGGCTCTACCTACGCTTCTACCGAATCTCAGACATCGGCGCCACCGAATCGGCAACGGCAACAGGAGGTGTGATGAAAGGCGACCCCAGCGAGACTTTCGCTTTCGTGTCTTTCTTCCCAGATGTTTTCCATCCTGTTTTGGCCCCGATTTGCGACTCGGTTTTCAATGCTCTTGTGCAGCTTAAGCTTTGCACGCCATTTTCGGATTCCGCGGTTGAGACTGCTACGGAGAACGCTGCGTCGAGGTCGGAGGGAGGACTGCCGAGTATTATGAATCAATCTGGTGGTGGAGGTGGTGGGAAGAGGGCAGAGGCTGAGAGGAGGAGAGCTTTGGCTTTGAAGGCTCTTGATCAGAGATTGAATGCTGCTGCTGTTAGTCGAAATGCGAGTGCGCCGGAAAGTGCTGAGGCTGGTCCTGTGATTGTGGAGGCTGATGAGAGTAAGGCAAAAGAAGGGACGCAAGCTTAGTTCTGGTTATGATGGATAATGGATCTTTTCCAGCAGAGCTAGCATTTTGTAATTTTACAATTGAGCGTGCATTTTCGTAGTATACATGTTGGCCCATAGACCGAGTAGAGACGCTCAGTATGCGCATGCGCTGATGGACCTTGTAAGAGCAGGTCTCTGCATTCTCTCAAACCTGACCTTCAGCCACAGTCCTCCTCCCGGCGGCATGCCTGTCTGTCAAGTCTCCAATGCCTCTCTTTACACCTCCCCATCCTCCATGCAATATCAATACAACCCCCAGCGAAAACAAAAAACTCCCAAAACACCCCCAAAATATGCCCTTTACATCCAATCCCCTTCCCTCCCCCATCTCATATCAGAGTACCAACACACCTCACTCCAACCCTACAACTCCCTCCTCGCATCCTGCACCCTCTTCTCAACCCAGAACCCCGTCTCCGGCTTCCTCAACTCCTTCATCTCCGAGTGCGTCAGGCGCTGCTCGACTTCTTGCACATCGACCAGCTCTTTCACGGCGAAGATTTGACCCGCGACGTCGGGCGAGACGGGGTGGTAGACGGTGCGCATGCGCTTGTGCAGGCCGAGGGCTTTGAGCACGCCGCTGGATTTGCGCGGCAGACCGATGGCGGAGCGCATGAGGGTCACGCGGAAGAAAGTTGTCGCTGTTGGGGTGGACATGGCTGAGTTTGTGGTGGTGGATGTGGTTTGAGGTGGGTTTCTTGAGGTGTGTTAGGATCGGATGCTGCTTCCTTCTTCTTTTGGGATGAAAGTTTGAGGCGGGCGGACGTACGATGTCGTGGAGAGGGTTTTGCAATTCTAGGTGACTGTGGATTTGTATTTTGGCTTAGCGATTGGCAATGTTGGGTTGTTGATCTCGACAGCTCGTGTTCCTTGAATATGCAATGCTATACCATCTCCTGCTCTTCGCCGCAGTCTTTCGCCAATGAGCGCAAATAGACTTTACGGAGCTTCCCGACGTGGAGATCGGCCCTCGATCCTGGGGAGACCTCGAGCACATGCAACAGGCAGCGTTCATTATCAAACACCCAGATACCGACTAGACGACTTTAATAATACTCGACCTGGTGAATCCCAGCAGTCCAAGGCGCCGGTCGCCTCCTCTCCCTCTCTCTCTCCACAATCATGAACGACGCAACGCTAGAAGACACGACCTCCAAACTCGCCGAACTCCTCAAACACCCCGACGACCTCGACAAGCTCCCCTCCCTGCGCTCCGAATTTACGCGCAAGAAAGCCGCCATCGACTCGCAGCTCAAAGTCGGCCTGAAAGACCAGCTGGAAATCACGCAAAATGGCATGTCCAGCATCACCGAGGGCCAGAAGATCGTCAACTCGATCAAGGACGAGATGATGAAAATCGACAAGCTGTGCGCGGAAGCGCAGGGCATGATCCGCGATTTCCCTGAGATCAACCGCATGAGCGTCATGCAGAGGAATTTTGCGGCGGTGGAGAGCATGAAGGATGCCATTGGAGGGTTTGGAGCGAGGCTGATGGAGTTGGAGGAGTTGTTGAGCGAGGACTCGGAGGAGCTGAGCTCGCAGCCGAATTTGCTGGCTATACATGGAGGGTTGAGCGAGTTGAGAGATGTGAGGGATCAGGCGATGGAGCAGGTGAAAGGCGCAGATGGGGAGAGCGGGCATGAGTTGATTGAGAACTTACCGATTGACGGCGAGAGCACGCTGCAAGACCACTTTAAACGACTCGACGAAACTGTTGAATGGTTTGATAACCACGTTGGAACAGCTTGTTGTAACCTGATACCTCTGGTGCTCGAAGGGCAGATGTCACTTATCGTCAGATTAGCTCTGGTGATCGAGGAAGAAGAGAAGAAGGATAAGCAAGTCAAGGCGCTACAAGATGCGCAGAGAGAATTCCAAGACGTGGCAAGTCGATTCAAAGCTCTCAACGTCGGCCAGCGAGAGTTGAGAGGGTATAAGAAAAAGTTCCTGGCAGCGATTGAGTTTAGCGCGAACGACCAATTCACACAGCTCGCGCAGGAGTTCCAAGAAGAGCCGGATCTGCTGGAGAAGAGTCTCAAATGGTACTTCAATGAACTTAACACTGTCAAGCTGGGAATGCAGGACTTGATGCCTAAGAAGTGGAAAATCTTCAAGACCTACGTGAAGATATATCACAAGCTTATGCACGACTTTCTGGTATCGCGGCTGGATGATCCGGACATTACGCCTGTGCATATGCTGGCGATTTTGAATTGGGTGCCCAAATACTACAACAAAATGACCCGTTTGGGCGTCGACGAAAGCGATCTCAAACCACATGTCATCGACTCACGGGAACACGATCTGGTTCGAGAATACCGCTCTCTTATCGCGAAGAAAGTGGAAGACTGGATGGGTCGTATGGGAGACAACGACAAGCAACAGTTCCTCACGCGCGCAGAGAACAGTCTGGACCAGAATGCCGACAATCACCTGCACACGAAGTCTTTGGGAGACATGTGGACAATGCTTCGCGAAAACTTGATGGTTGCACAAAATTCGGGCCGCCCGGATGTCGTCGAAGGTGTGGTCGACGCTATGTACGTCGCCCTCAAACAGCGTCAACACATGTGGGAGCGCTTGGTCGACGACGAGGCACGCAAGTTCGAGACAGGGCAGCTCAACGAGGATGCTGTCAGCGCATACCACGATTGGCTTGTGGCGATTTCGAACGACCAGATCGCCAACATTGACGATGACCCAATGTCGGGTGCAGCGTCTTTCCTCACACGCTTCAGGAACGACTTCGAGCAAATGGTCAGCCCTGCATACGCCATTTCGTCACAAGTCGAGCATGAGGCATTGTCGAACGCATACGTCGACTTGTCGACTCACTGCATTGCCCTGTTCGCGAAGACCATTTTCAACGTCGACTTCAAGGAGATCATGCAGAAGTTCTTCACGCCCAACTGGTACCAGGAAGCATGCATGCCAGCCATCATCACAACATTCGAAGACTACCTCAACGACTACACAGAAGTCTTCCACCCTTCGCTGCGGGAGATTCTGGTGGAAGAGCTTGCGGACGAGCTGCTCGTCCGCTATCTTGGAGCCGTGCGCAACAAGGGCGCCAAGTTCCGCCGCACCGACCCTTTCACCGACAAGATCCGCGAGGACGTCGTCGCTGCTTTCGAATTTTTCAAGAAGTACCCGGACGCTTTCGAGATTGCAAAGGAGAAGTGGCGGGCTGTGTCGAATTTCTCAGATCTGTTGAGCGCGAGCAAAGGCGCCGAGGTCGTCGAGGCGTATTCTTCGATGAAGCTGGCGTACTGGGATGTCCAATTCGGGTGGGTTGAGGCGGTGTTGAAGAGCAGAGACGACTTTGAGAGGAGTATGATGAATTCTGTCAAGGCTGCTGCGGCGGATATTAGTGCTGAGAGGGGGCCGGATACGGTTATGAGTAAGGTTAGATGAGGGTGTTGCTGTAATGAGTTGAATGAGTATGATTGAAAGAATTGTTATTGAACGTGTAATTTATTATTACCGTCAATCGTAACATGTGAAAATGTTTTCGTGGTGATATAGAAGTAGAAGATCCTCCATCTCTCCATCTTCGCATCTTCGCGCACAGGCCACACGTTGACGGACGGGCCTTCCGCGACTTTGCCCGACGAACATTGGCGAGTGCAACCTCAGAGATCGAGCTTCGAAGCACCCGCTACGCTATCACCACCACCTCACCACCACCCACCCCTCCCACACCGCCGCCAACATGCTCGCCAGCCGTGTCGCCACTCGCAGCGCCCGCGCCGCCGCGCCGCGCTTCCAAGCCGTCTCCTCGAGGGGTTTCGCCGAGGCCGCAAAGGTCGATGCGAAGCCTCCTGTCCCTCTCTTCGGCGTTGACGGTACCTACGCCAGCGCGCTGGTACGTAATAGCAGGATACTCCGGGCGTGAAGGAAGAAAGATGGAAGCGAAAACAGACGGATAGGGTAACTGACACCGCCGGCGCGCCCAACAGTACACCGCAGCCGCCAAGTCCTCCTCCCTCGATGCCGTCTCCAAGGCCATGGAGAACTTCCAGGCCACCTTCAAGAAGGACGCCAAGCTGCAGACCATCCTGTCCGCGCCCACTCTCTCCCCCGAGGACAAGCAGCAGATCGTCGCCGAGCTCCAGAAGTCCACCAACAGCACCGACAAGACCGTCACGCAGTTCCTCGAGACCCTGGCCGCCAACAACCGTCTCTCCATCCTCGAGGGCGTCAGCGAGAAGTTCGGCACCCTCATGTCCGCCGCCCGCGGCGAGGTCGAGATGACCATCACTTCCGCCAGCCCGCTTGACGCTAAGGTCGTCAGGCAGTTGGAGAACGCTGTCA
>Ga0265797_10000554_pt1 | contig 67915 bp, 54 predicted proteins | sample P2T30metagenome_FD_192433 | JGI IMG/M metagenome (GOLD analysis project Ga0265797, IMG submission 192433) | Plant litter microbial communities from East Loma Ridge, Irvine, California - P2 T30 | ecosystem: Environmental > Terrestrial > Plant litter > Unclassified | place: USA: California...
ACAAAGTCACGTGTATGTCGTGTTCAGGGTATGTTCCGGGGCCATACTCGGAACTCGCGGTCAGTCGTTAGCTCCGGATATCCCGCGGCCAATCACAGCGATGGACGTCATGAAGTGAAGTAATGTCCGTATTTGTATGTAGAAATCGCAGTACACAGCGTGCACGATCCAATTCTCGAAACTCAAGGCGCGACGTGGCCAGACCAAGACGATGACATGGGTTTACAGTGCACGCACGTTCTGATCAGCTGTCAGTAGTTGCCGTGAGTGGTCGCTCGGCGATAGGGAGGCTCGAGACCCAAATCGACACGACACGCAGCGGGGTTGATGAAGGTGGAAGTGGGGCAAGCATTTGTAACCAGAATAATCAATGCATAAAGGCCGAGCTGTGTTTCCTTCCTTGATCATTCCACTTTGTGTTCTACGACTTTACACACACAATACAAACATCCCCAACTCGTGAGTATGCTCGAGACCGCGAGTCTGGCAGGCAATTGCTAACAACACCTCAGCACACCACAAACCGCCAACATGTCTGCAACCACCACCGGTAAGAGACTACAACCGCGTGGAGCCGAGGAACTGAGAATTGCGAGCTGACAACTGGTCTCTACAGTCATCTACGAGAAGGACACCAAGTTCAACATGGACTACTACCTCAAGACTCACATGCCTCTCGTACAAGAGAAGTGGGGTCCCTCCGGCCTCAAGTCCTGGAAGGTACATGTCACCGGTGTCATCCTGTGGCATCCAAGCTTTTCCCTCATATATGGAAATCACTCACACAACCCAGGTCCTCAAGTTCGGAGATGACGCTCCTTACTGCGTCCAGGCCACCCTCGAGTGGGGCAGCATGTCCGACTTCCAGAAGGCTACCCAAGACAAGGCCGCCATGGATGCCATCATGGGCGACGTGTCCAACTTCTCCAACACCACTCCCAAGCTCATGACTGGCGAGGTCGTTGGCTCGAAGTAAGCGCACAGCTGCTGTGCTTTGATGTCGCTGCATCGGTGACACGGAGTCTACCGTAAATGAGACCTACACGTAGCCGACGAATTAATGCCCATCAACCTTGCTTGCTACACTAGTGTATACTGGTTTATCATTTGAACGAGATGAAGGAAACGCCTCCGCCATCTTGACCGATAACGATACTTGACCCAACAGCATCATGACAGATGCCCCGATACTCGTGCGGCAGCCAAAGAAACTCTGCACCATGCCGTCTGATCCAGCATCCCTTCAACAACAAACCAGACCGGGGCTTCGGGACAGAGTCTAAGTGTGCAAGAGAAGCGGTGCCGAGATCCAACTGCCCAATGTTTGTCTCCAAGCTGCCTCCGTCGCTGGAGAAGACGATTTCCGTCACATCCGCGGTGACTGATTGCTTGTGCAGCTCCTCTCCCGTCGCCACGTTCCACAGTCTGACTGTATCGTCCCAAGAGCCCGATGCTACCGTCTCTCCGTCATGGGAAAAGGCCAGAGATATGACAGCCAGCTTGTGACCGTCGAGTGTCCGTATCTGTGCGCCTGTGGCTACATCCCATAGTATAATCACTGCATCCCAAGATCCCGAAACCACCATCTTCCCGTTTGGTGAGATGGCAACTGAGCTGACAAAGTGTTCGTGTCCTGTAAGCCTTGTCATTTCCTCAGCCTTCGCCACATCCCACAGCCTCACCGTCTTGTCCCGCGACCCCGTCACAACCATCTTCCCATCTGACGAAAACGCCACACCACTGACCCAGCTTTCATGCCCTTTGAGTTTCTGGAGAACTTTGTCCCAGTATTGGAAGACATAGGGTAGCTGTTCGAAGTATCGATTCAAGGCGCCACCAAATACTTGACGAACTTTGCTGGACGAGGGCCCAAAGACCAGACATGACATGTATGTCTGCAGCGGAGCCAAGTTGATGATGTAGGCGTTGTGGTGTACAAAGGAACTTGCGTCGTCTAGTATGGCGAGTACCTCTTTCCCCTCGTCGGCCTGTAAGTTGCAGGTTAGTACCATATTACTAAGCCAATGTTGAGAATGTGACTCACGTCTACAGAAACTTTCAGAGCGTTCAGACTTTCCTCGATCTCAGAAGTCCTTCCCAGCCAGCTCATAGCTTCTATCCAATGTAGCAGGTGCTTATTCAAGAACTCATGAACCGCATCTTCGTCCTGGATCAACTCACCGCTTTCAACGAAGTGTTGGATCCAGTGGTGGCAAGCATAAGTGACTGCCTCGGGTATATATGCCTCGATTGAAGATTTCTCAAGCGCCTCCCTTCTTGCTCCATAGTCTTCGGTCTCACACACATCTTCTTTGAGAACGCCCGAGTCTAGCAAGCGGATGCAAGCCAGGCCGAGAGACTTGTGCCTTTCTCCGGCATCGATCCAAAACAAGTTGCCTTTCTTTTGATCATGGCTTACGAGGAAGTCTCGGAAAGACAGGTGAAACAGCGTGATTGGCTCTGTGCGGTTCATTAGCCCGTCTGCGGTTTGCGGGATGTTGAGGACGGATCTGAACATCTGAAGCGTTCTGCCAATGTCGCCAATATGAATGTCGAGCACTTGTGCCAGCGCGGATGCAGAAAGTGGGTTGTGAAGTAGGACAGTGGTTCCCACGATCGTTTTGAAGTCCTCGACTCGACTCTCGTGTCCACCATCATCCTCTGATGCGACGAGTTGCTGGAGAATTGGGAGGTATGTCGATTTGAGACCAGTGAGTGAACTGTCACGATTCTGACGTACGATAAGATCCAGGTTCTTTCTGGGATTCTCCGAGATAAAGCGAGTGACAGTGAAAGCGTAGATGAAAAGCGGGACTGCCATCTGGACCAGCAGTTGGGTATTGTCTTCTCCTGGCCATCCGGGGGTAAGTTCGCCGATCAAGTCGTTTCCTCTGATCTCGGAAAATCGGGTATCGTAGAAGACGCGGATATCGTGCTCTATAGTCGATTGCTGGGCTTCTTCCAGTCGCACATCGCAATGTAGGTCTCGGCACATATTTCTGAACCCAAGTTCGACGGGAAGCTCTGGTCTGCTGGTGACGAAGACACGCAGCCGAACCGATGTGATCTTCTCTATTGTCGACAACAGACGGAGGATTGTCTTGATACTCTCAGGGCTGTCACACTCATCTAGCGCGTCTATCACAAGCACCAAGCCCGTCGACGGCATAATAGTGCTCTCGACACAGGCCAGCGGCTCCAAAACTAGTTTTTCGAACTGCGGTACCAAATGCGCATGGGAGGCGAAAGAGTCTCTGATCAGCGCGCGCGCAACTCCACGAGCCACATCTGGAAATAAATCCGCGAGTTGCCTGGCCACTGTTGGGAACAGCAGCTTTGCATGACTTCGTTTGTCCTTACCGCGGTTGAAGAAGAAGCTGGCTCCGAGATAGCCTTGCTCGTCGAGCTTCCTCGCGATGGAACGAGCTATCGTGGACTTTCCAGTCCCAGCCTTGCCGCATAGCCAGAAGATACGCTCGCTCTCTGGGTCCGAAGCCCAGTTATTGATCGTTGCAAGTAGTTCCGTACGCGTCTCTGGAAGGCAACTCGCCATCGCGCCTTCGGATGCAGAGTTATACTTTGCTTCTTCGGCGGTGACGAGCTTCGCCAAGTCGACCTTGTCATGCAACATGTTCAGACTCTCGTCAATGTTGTGAATGATTTCCAGGCTTTCCAGTTTGTCGTCCATTTGCTTTCTCCACTGTGCCGCAGCCTCGCTGTCACAGAGTCTTGACTCTTCTGCAGCCTTTGCACAAAGGCCGTGACAATCTTGCTCAAAATGCAGAAGAACTTCTGAGTCCCACATCGCTTGGATTATTCCGCCAAGATTGCGATTTTGCTGATACTCTATGGCCTGCGCCAAGAACCTCAAGATGTGTGCGTACAGGGCGACGAGAGCCTTGCGGAGATTGCTTGATGCGAGCGAATGGGTTAATTGAGCATACAGCTCCGTGTAGACTCCGAGGCGATTCACCGTATACAGTGCTAGTTCCATGCCGGTGACCAAAGCACCGCGCTGCTCCACGTCACACAGGGCGACCTTGCCCGAAGAAATCAGTCGGCTTGTGGGAACGAAATACTACTTCGAGTAGTACATACCTTGAGGATAGTCCGGACACCTGCCCAGGGCAAACCGACAAGGATAGGGTCGATGTTGGCGACCGCGTTCCCCCATGACTTGAATTTGTCTAGAAATTGCAGCAGCTTGTCGGCTTGATCTCGAAGGTAAATTTGGCGGCCGTTGTAGCTCCATGTCCACCCCTTCATCGCACTGCGCTTTTGTAGCTCGTCGGCACGATTGTGTACTTCGTCCAATACAGCACCGATGGTGGTGGAATCTGGAGAGATCGAAGCCTTTATTATTTTTCGCTGTCCAGAATCAAGAGCTCCAAGTGCATCAGTGAGTATGTTGCTGGTGTCTCTCGTATAGCTAGCGTTTAGTGTTGAGTCTGAGGACATGCGTGGCGAAGGGCTGCTATCAGGAGTGGGCAAGCTCAGCACCTTCGCCGGTGCACTGTCTACATCGATCGTGCGACCGGAGTTTGGCGAGAGTGTCCTCGGTTCCGTAGCTAAACCAGAAGACGGGATTGAAGGTATTTTGCCAGTGAGTCGCTGGCGTATCCGTCCCAACTTCGAAGGTCTGGGAACCAACCCCATTTTGCGAAACTCTGAAATCGTTGATAAAATGACAAGAAGCGAGAAAGAGACTGCCTCAACCGTGTTGGAGACATTTGAAGCTGCTGCGGCTCCATGTAGGCGAGGCGCGGGCGATGCGTTGGTTCGCCACATAGATTGGGTGTCCTGGCCACGGCGCGTAGCATGCAGGACGTGGGAGCATGCCTGAATTGATGTGACATCGGTCGCGTTTTTATATGGGCGTACCACCAGTAGTCACCCACTGGTTCGCTCTGCTGCTGTGGGTCTTATATACATGTATCATACCCAGGTATGGGAAGTCAAGTCGTAGTTGACACACCAACAAAACAAGGATTGACGCCTTGCGCGACTGCAGCTGAAGATTTCATCACGACTGTAGCGATCTACTGCGTACATCTCAGACGCTGAGGAAGAGCTAAACGTCGAATGAAGCGGCAGATTCGAGCATGCGAGATCCCAGGTGGAACAAACGACAACGATTCTGTTATTGATATCACTTCAATGTCACCCGGTTCCATACTAGACTTCTCTACTAAAAGTTTAGCGCGGTCACCTTGATCATGAACCGAGACTAGAATATCGGCATGTTGTCTACGGTGTGAATCTTCATCTGTAACAGGCGTACTTTTTTTTTTCGATATTGTCACGATCTAATTAAAAGTCAACACCATCTGTGTGGCTTTCGTTTCCGATCCGGATACTTCTTTCAGAGCTTCGACATGCCTTGGTCATCCGTCAGGACCGGAGAAACAAAGCTGTCCTCGACTTCAGACCAAGTACTTGTGCTGCTTTTCTCAGACACTAGGGATGGCGTCGCAAGTGTCCTGAATAACAGCCAATGTCAGAATCATTCCGTGTTGAGGTCATCGAACACACCATCAACTCACCAGAAATTTTGGAACTCGGGCCTTTCCTCCACCCTACGCATAGTAGCCTCGTCCCAACACCTCACATACACCAGCACCTCCCTCTCTGCCTTCTTCCTTGTGAAAACAGCAAAACTAAGAATTTGGGAATCGCTTCCACGGCTCCAGCCAGCAAACTCATCTAGTCCCTTGATCACTGCATCTTTCTCGCCATTCACACAGGTCAGCTTTCGCACGCTGACAACTACCCTCCCACCGCCTTCTTCCCTCCCTTGACATCGAGTAACAAACCCTGCAGTGAAGTACCAAGCGTCCATCTTTCCTTTACGGGCGTACATTTTCTCTTCTACCACCATGCGTTCGAAGGGTTGGAAGAAAGTTGTATCTTCGAGTTGCTCTTGAAGTGCGGACTTTGAGGCATATATTTCTAGACCGGCTATGACCAGCTTCTCAGCAGTGGTATGATCATTTCTTGATTGAAGAGGCGTCAGATAAGACCATGCTGTACAACGAGATGAAGGTCGGCGGTAGTAGTCCCGAGCTCCGTTTCTGAGGTGGTCGAGGAGGGTTGTTTGTTTCGATGGAGACGATGGGTACATGAGAACGAAGAGGGCTATGTGGTTATCCATTGTGGCCGCGCTGGTGAGTTGGTTTACTTGTCGTTTAGCGAGATGGTTCTCAACATCGAAGAGTCTGTTCACGATAGCTGGTGGACTTTGTTGCACGCGATGGAAGATACAGTCTAGTCAAAGAGACCGAGGTGGAATGAACCCATCACAACGTGCGGGGTGAGACTGTGGTCTATACTGTACCTTGTGCCAACCCTAACCCTGTGTGTTGAATACAGGAGATGAGATGGTCTGGATATAGACTGAATGCCTCCGGGTGGAGAAAAGTAGAGAGGAGTCAGTCAGATGAGCCACCCAAAGGTGACCAACATGAGGGGCTCTTGGGACATCCGTAACTCGGTTGAGGCCCTTATCAGATCCGAAGTGGGCCAGGAGGATTCCTGAAATGGGTCCAGTCGCGACATCGGCTTGAGAAAGGCCGAGGTCTCCTATCACTGTTTCTGGTTCTCTGCTTCGAAGACTGATATCGTAGGCAGGCACATCCGGAACCGTTCCGACATGGTCTCGACCGAGATGGCAATAAACAGCAAGCAAATGGGGAGAATGAGTATGTTAGTGTTAGTAGAAAAAGAACAACTCCATTTACTTACACGGGAACCTCGGCCCTGCATATGACGCTCACGTGCCACTCTCCGCATCATTCCCCGGACTTCCAAACAGACTATCATCGTAGCATTACCATATCTTGATCGTCCTCCCCTCTCCCCATCTTCCCTTCCTTTTTATCAAGGCAGGTCATCACTGCTCCAATCCACAGCAATGTCGAAACCATCCAACATCCGCACCCTCCCGCTCATCCCACTCCCTCACTCCACTGTCCTCCTCCCAGGTGTAGTCGCCCGTATTCCTCTTCAGAACCGAGCCGACATCGCCGCCATCCTTGCCAACATCTACTCGAAAGCCGCCACACCGCGACCGGAAGCGTCGAGCGTCACTGTTGGCTGCGTGCCGCTCAACAGCCCGTTCCTCAGTCCTGATGGCAAGCAGCTCATCGAGAATGGAGAGGCTAAGAATGATAAGGGCGGAGCAAGCCAGACAGATCCGGCGCTTGCCCGAAAGGCCGACTTGTTCTCATACGGCACTATGGCAAGAGTCACAGGTGTACAAGGCAGACGACCCGGCGAGCTAAGTCTGATGGTGGAAGGCATCAGCCGGTTCAGGGTGGAGAAGATGGTGCGAGAGAGGCCCTACTTTGAAGCCAAGCTTCTTCTACATGAGGATGAAGCAGTGTCGGAAGCCAACGTAGATGTCGTTGAGATGTTTGCGCAGCTTAAGCAACTGTCACGCGAGCTGATAGCGCTCGTACGGTTGTCAGCGCTTCTTCCGCGAGGACCCAGCATGTCGTTGTCGCCAATACTCGCAAGGCGCCTGGAACTTTATATTGTCCGGAAGGACTTGCAGGACGCCGGCGTGCTGGCAGACTTTATGACAAACATTATCGAATGCACACACGAGGACAAACTACGAATCTTGGCCGCCCTGCCGGTGCAAGACCGTCTAGAAAAAGCGATAGAGATCCTGCAACGACAGATCGGAAGCATACAGGGTAACAGCCGGATCATGTCCATCTCTCCCAACAACATCCCACAAAATAGCGGCGTCGACCCGGAGACTTTGAACAAATTACGGCGGGATCCACGAATGGCCAGGGCGCTAGGACAAGTGTCTAACAGTCGCAACGGCATGCCAGCCGGTTTCGGCGGCAATGGTGGACAAGAGGAGGAGGTGAACGAAGCAGACGAATTGAAGAAGAAGCTCGACGATGCCAAACTCACACCCGAGGCTCAGAAGGCCGCCGACCGCGAGCTCAAGCGGTTTGCGAAGATGAATCCTCAGCAGGCAGAACACCAGGTTATCAGAAATTACCTCGAGAACCTCGCGGAGATTCCATGGTCGAAAGTGACGGAAGATAACCTAGATACTGCGACACTCGCCAGAGCAAAGACCCAGCTCGATAACGATCACTACGGTCTAGAAAAGATCAAGAAGAGGCTCATCGAATATCTTGCTGTACTGAAGCTAAAACAAGCTGTCAATATGGATCTGGAGCAGCAGATCAAGGCTATCGCTGAAGCCTCGCAACCCAAGAAAGAAGAACAGTCCGACGCTTCAGATGCCAGTGCTTCCGATGTCAGTGGAGACGAGGATACTGCACCTCCTAGCAAGGCCGTGGAAGTGATTGAGAAGCCGAGACAGCAAAGCCCGGAAGAGATGCAACTTCTGCAACGCAAGAAACTGGTCGACAAATCACCGATCCTTCTTCTTGTTGGTCCGCCTGGTACGGGTAAGACTTCGCTTGCTAAATCCGTTGCCACTGCTCTCGGCAGGCAATTCCACCGCCTGTCTCTGGGTGGTGTGCGTGATGAGGCTGAGATCAGAGGCCACCGACGTACTTACGTCGCTGCCATGCCGGGTCTGATTGTCAACGGCTTGAAGAAGGTCGGCGTTGCCAACCCGGTCTTTCTGCTCGACGAGATTGACAAGGTTGGCTCTGCTTCCAACCATGGAGACCCTTCAGCAGCCATGCTTGAAGTGCTGGACCCCGAGCAGAACCACTCCTTTGTCGATCATTACGTTAACATCCCCATTGATCTGAGCAAGGTACTCTTCATCGCCACGGCAAATTCTCTCGACACTATCCCGGCTCCTCTCCTTGACCGCATGGAGACTATCGTTCTTTCGGGATACACTACTCTTGAGAAACGTCACATTGCCATTAGTCACTTGCTTCCCAAGCAGATCGCCACCAACGGGCTCAAGCCCGAGCACATTGAGCTCCAAGAGCCCGTTGTTGACAAAGTCATCACGTCTTACACCCGCGAATCCGGCGTGCGGAATCTAGAGCGCGAGCTTGGTAGTGTCTGCCGTGCTAAAGCAGTCCAGTATGCTGAAGCCCGCGACACAAACACCCTTCCCGCCTACTCACCTAGCGTCAGCATAGACGACCTAGGAGACATTCTCGGCATTGAACGCTTCGAAGAAGAACTCGCTGCTCACTCTCTCGAGCCTGGTGTCGTCACAGGTCTCGTGGCATACAGCTCCGGTGCGCAAGGTAGTATCCTGTTCATTGAGATCGCTGAGATGCCCGGCTCTGGCCGCGTGCAGTTGACTGGTAAACTCGGCGACGTTCTGAAAGAGAGCGTCGAAGTCGCCCTCACATGGGTCAAGGCACATGCCTATGAGTTGGCTCTCACCTATGACAACAACGAAGACATCATGAAATCACGCTCCATCCACGTCCACTGCCCGTCTGGAGCCATCCCTAAGGATGGCCCTTCCGCAGGCCTCGCTCACACTATCGCCCTCATATCGCTGTTCAGCGGCAGACCGGTGCCGGCCACGCTCGCGATGACGGGTGAAGTCTCACTGCGCGGCAGGGTCATGCCTGTCGGCGGTATCAAGGAGAAGCTGATCGGAGCGCTGGGAGCCGGTGTAAAGAAGGTCTTGTTGCCGCAGCAGAATCGCAAGGATGCGATGGAGTTGCCGATTGAGGTTAAAGAGGGTCTTGAGATCATACACGTGAGCCATGTTTGGGAGGCACTCGGTCATGTTTGGCCTGACGTGCAATGGCCTGGCAAGAGAGGCTGGAGTGGAGTTGAGAGTCGCTTGTGAATGCGAGCTCGAGGGTGAGCTTGAGTTGTAAATATTTTTGGTGCAGTTTCGGGATCTTTGTCATGGATATACGCAGTTACGAGTCTTCTTTTGAGTTAACGTTTGTATTATTCAACGCGTGTCTTTTTAGTACAATGTCGTGCAGTTCAAGAATAGACCTTCATTGTGCCAAACACAACAGCGGCAAAATGATGATGGCTATGTTATCTACCGTGGTGCGTAGGTACGAGTCGCATCTAGCTGACTAATATGCCAAGCGCTTTCCTCACAATACCGGTATTGCAGGGCCGTTCTTCCCAAAAACTCAGAAGTCCTTATTTCACAGCAACAATGATCCCATCTCGATTGTATCGAAGGCAAACAGATCTTAAGAAGGCTCAATAGGTATACAAACATAAGATGCTCATCGTAGGCGCCGTGCGTCCTTCAAAGTCTCAGGCATCTAAACACACTCCAATTCCAACTACACCGATCTCGCGCTAATGAGTAAGACCAATCATCTTCTACCGGATTGTCCTTGATACACTGGTACGGTCCAAACACCACAGCACAAGATTCACCAGTGAGAGCTGTGCGAGCCAAAGAACAGATACTAAGGTTCACCCGGCCAACATCTCCGGTAGCACCATATCGGACTTCCCTTAAGTCACTAAGACTTGTTCTGTGACATTGGCGCTCGTATTCAGTATGAGATTCGTCATATCCAGACCGTCGGTGATTTGCGTCTTTTCATCCTGCTGAGCGGTCGGCTGTTCCGCAATGCTTGTCTCGGATTGCGCCATGGACGGTATGGTCAATCGAACATTTGGAACTTCTGTTTCGATGTTAGCAGTGTATCTCGAGTTTATGGCACCGCTAGAACCTACCGGTTGCTGCCAAATCTAGATTCCGCATAAGAATCTGCTCTTGGATACCTTTCTGCCTTTGCGCAAATTCTTCTGGCTTCAGCAATGAGTCAAATCGGGGTTGAATTGGACCACTGTCTCGCGTCTTCGAGCCGGAGTTCTTGACACGATGATGCCACTTCCACGGCTGCGCTTCGACTCTGACCCTGAGTACTAATGGCTTGTCCGTTTCGCGGTGTATGACTAACGCGCCGTCGTACGATCTGTTCGAGCCGGTACGGTCTTCCAACAATGTCCGCATCCAGGTGAAAGTCGTCCTGGTGACCCGTGGGTCACGCTTGTCGGAGCAGTTGCCCGCCTTGAAGTACCATCGGTGTTCATTGTCAAACTCCTTGCTGACTTCGTGCGAATAGCCACTTCCCTTCAAGCCTCCGAAAGACGACGTGACTTCTGCTTGCGGATCCTTTGTCGTGTTGTCCATGATGTGCTGCTTGACAGGTGCTCCGGTGATTGCCGAGAGTGGCGCGCAAGCCTTGAAGACCGGGACGGGCTCCTCGTTTATTCCAGAGCCGACGTCTATCTGCACCGACGCCGAACGCAACGGGACAGCCCCACGATCGTTGTACTCAATGTTGAAGATCAAAAGACCGGTGATCTCAGAACTTCCTCCGCATGGGGTTGTTTTGGTCCAGTGGGAGGCACCGGCTCTGAGCGTACACTGGATGCCAATACGACCAATCTGCTGGCCGAGTGCTTGGTCGTCATGGTACGGAGCCTTGCTCCTTACCTCGTGCAAGGCACTGGGTGGGAATAGAGAGAAACCCATTATGAATCCAGCGACTGCTTGGTTAGAAAAACCAGGCGGGCGTTTAAGCAGAGGTCGTGGTACAGGATGGCCATGTATAAGGCTAAGAAACAACGGCAAGTCGCTTGCATGCACTTTACATGCACGGCCTCGCTACTCCTCCGTGTGTGCTAAGGTTTGTGGATCAAGCGTCTCATTGGTACTAGCACATTTACGACCTGCTGGAGATGCTGCTGATAGTGCCGTTTGCCCAAGTTCGAATTAGTGAGATACCAGTGTTCGGCAACTGCTCTCTCGCTGGTTCAGAGCGCGTGAAGATATACGAAAGCTACTGCTACCACCACTACAGTCTACAAATTTTAGTTCAAACCGAGGCTGGCTGTCACCTTCTGCTTCGAAGCGAAGGACACCCAGCACAGAGCCCTATAGGCTGGCACCAACATCAGCTGAGCGCTACACGCAGCTTACTCTGCAGCCATGTCAGATCCAAGCTGGAAGCCATCTTCGCCTGTTCATACACCTGTATCCCCCGCGCTCTACAATGTCATTGCTCACTAAATTCCGGCCTCGCTGACATAGGTACTGGTCCCAGTGAGAGCGGCGCTTGGAGTACTTTCCCTTGCCCATGCTACGAAGGTGCTATCTGGAAAATTCGACTCGAAAGGAAGCACTCGCACCAGTAAGAGCATTGCTCTTTGCGCTTGCTATCTCTAATGCGACCGACCTGGTACCTAGAGTCTCCTACACGAAAGAAAGACTCGCGTCGGTGAGAGCGGTGCTCTTAGCTTCCACGATCTCTTGTTCCTCGCAGCATGGCCACCGCAGACGATGCTTCAGCCGGCGACGACTGCTTCAAGATGGAGTTTACGCTTGATGTAGTCAGTGATATTTGTCAAGACGTCGAAGATGTAGCTCGCCAGGGAGCTCTTGGGAACTTTCGCAAAGCTCGTAGCATGTACGAGGAAGCCCTCGAGACGCATCGGGACAAATTTCCGGTTTACGCAGAGTATTTACGACTTTGCCTCGATGGTGGGGACTGGACCTCACTAGCAAAACATCTTGCCGATTGGAAGGAGTTGCATTCGGGAAAAGTGTGGAACGACTTGGAGATCAGCATTGTCGCGCTTTTGCGCGCCGAGGGTGATTGCTTTACTGCGGGCAGTGAGCGGATAAACAAGTGCTTAGCGAGTGCACAAAGGCTGAATCGACAACTTAGAGCCGCGAACTTCCTGAACTTTGACAATGAACAAGTATGGGTTTTCTTACTTTTCGCCTCTCTTTACTGCGCTAACCCTGAATCAGACACTCGCTGCTGTGATCTTACTCCAGCTGGGATACCTGGGCCCAGAGTGCTTCTCACTATCAACACGAGACTTGGGCATGGTTTTCTCGCGAAATTTAGTACAACACAGCTACTGGGCAGCCGAGAATTTCCTAGAGGTTTACTTCTACACATTCGAAGAGCTCAATGATGGTGACAGTGTTCACCGACACCTCAATCAGATTTGGCCCCCAATCCAAAGCTTTTCATCAACTGTCAAGCCTCGAGAGGAAGAGGAAACTTTGTGGGCTAAAATAGCCATCTTGCAAACGTTTTGCGAGGGTGCGTTGAGCGTGTGCTCCAAGAAGGAGCAGCTTCACGGAGAAGACAACTGGTCGTTGCCAAAGATAATGCCGGTCCTTCGCATTTTGGTTAAACAAGCAATCTTGCGTGACGAATCAGGAGAGTGGTCACGCTCTCGAGGGTTCATCCGGCAGCAATTGATTGAGCTCGACGAAGACGTCATGGCCGATAACGCCTGCATGAACAACGACCTCTGTTTCAGAAGATATGAGACCCTACTCCGCCTGTGGAAGATGGCCGACGCAAACAGTGACTGCGTTATGGTGTCCTCGATCCAAGGCAAAATCGGGTTGCTTAGCCGTATGCAACAACGCCGGACAAGAGGGTTGGGTACATCGTTCGTACCCTATCAGGTCGATGCAAGATGTGCATATCCGACCGCAGAGACGATTGACCCGAGCCAAGGGTACACCAGCCACTTCGACAGCTTCGACTGGCCGCCACCTCCACATGTTAGAGTGCGTCCAGACTCAGCTTCATCCTCATTTTCACCGTACCCTCCCACTCAAGATCAGTGGGCGGAGCCGCCGAGGCGAGGTTACAACGCATTTCCTCGTGGCAGACCACGGGCATACGGCCAAAGGTCACTGAGTGGGGCATATGCATATGACGTCCCGATTGAACGTGCTAGCCAACCCAGCGAGTCCGTACAATAGAAATCGACCTGCTCATAGGTGTCGAGGAATGGGATGATATCCGTCGCAATACTATTGCACTGGTGGACTTTTCGCCGTCGGAGGTCTTTAGTCCCCCTCCCTCATCGACTCCAGCAATTCACGAGAGGCAAGAGATCTGTGCGAGCGGCGACATCAGAGCAGGAAGCGGATGATCGAAGTAGTGGTTGCACACATGTTGTTTTTACATTTCTCATGTACATGTACATCTGGCGGAATATCTTCTATTTTGGATGTGAGGACGGGTGCTTGCTTTACATCGATGATCAGGCAGTTAGATAGCGCCACAGGATCAACGTTCGGAGTTCAATCATGTTCAATCGGCAAATGGAAAAGGCAAAGGAACATCACCAGAACACTGTTCTCTTGTCTGATCCATATACGGCTGGTGGGCTGATGTTTTCTCAATTGGATTTTGGCACATATGTGTCTTTCCACACCTGGCGATCGTATCTTCACACCATCGATGGGCCCAGGAAACTTAGCGCTTTCCCTTGCTAATGGCCTCGCGCTTCTTCATCCTTTCCGAGGTCCTCTGCAGCGCCGTCCTAACATCACCCTTGGGCAACGACTCCAAATCATAGTACATAGGCGCAATATCGAGCAACCACTCGGGCTTAACAGCAGTCACAGTGCGAATGTAGTTCTTGCTCGTAAGAACAAACTCGTTGTAAAGCACCCACTCCGAGTCCTGTCCAAGGACGGTCGAAGGGTGCAGGAGAACGCTCTGGTTGTCCTTGACGGTGCTGTAATTCTTGCCAGAAGTGTCCTTCTTGGCGACCTGCATGAAGAAGCCGGCGCAAAGGGCGCGGCGGATGTTCTCGTAGTACTTCTTGTCCTCGAAGGGCGTTGAGACGAGCTCGATCTCCTCGCGCTCCATGATGCGCTTCAGCTGCATGCGTACGTTGTCGGCTTGCTGCAGGGCGCGGAAGGAGAGGAAGTGGTCGTGGCACCATTGCTTAGGGTTCTCTTGTGCCTGGGGTCCCTTGAAAGCGTGGTAGACGTTGAGCATGGTGAGGTGGTCGCCATCCTCGTGGGCAAAGAGGTCCTTCATCTCGTCGGCGCGTTTGCGGGCGGCAGCGGGGCGGACGAAGACTTGGGGGACGGAGATGAGGGCCGTCATCGAGAGCATCTCGTTACTGCAGTAGAATTCAGGCGAGCTGATAAGCATGACGGCGAGAGCAGGGTCGAGAGGGAAGTTGGAAGCGAGCGTTCCGAGTTGGGTAAGCTCTCCCTCGTCGTCCAGGCAGGCCAGGTAGTTGAGCTCTTCCAATGCGCGCATGAGAGTCTCGGGCGCGGGAGGATCCATGAGATCGAAGTGAACAAGATCGTCAATGCCGAGCTTCTTCAGCTCCAGGACTGTCGAGGACAAGTTCGAGCGCAGAATCTCAGGATACGACTGGTCAATGAGCTCCTTTTTGAAAGCAGCCTCGGTGTACAGGCGGAAAGCCTTACCGGGACGCGTACGACCGGCACGACCAGCACGCTGCTGGGCGGAAGCTTTGCTGATTGGCGAAACAAGAAGCGACTCGACACGGATACGCGGGTTGTAGACCTTCTGTTTGCTGAAACCGGGGTCGACCACGTAGACAATACCATCAATGGTGAGCGAGGTTTCGGCGATGTTTGTGGAGATGACGACCTTGCGACCAGGTCTGCCACCCTTCTTGAAGGCCTTCGGTGCAGGCTCGAAAATCTTCTGCTGTTGGTGTGGAGGAAGAGAACCGTAGAGAGGGTAGCATTTTAAAGGTCCAGCATCTGCTTCTCTGATCATGTCGTCTGCCTCAAGATTGATCTTCCTGCAAGCATCTTCAATCTCTTCCTCACCGGTCAGGAAGAGCAAAATGTCGCCCTCGGGTTCTGTTGCGTGGATTTGCAGTACAGTCCTAATGGCGGCCTCGACGTAATCCCTCTCCGGCTCCGGTGTATAGAAGATCTCTACAGGGTGTGTGCGACCAGGCACAGCAAGCAGCGGTGCATTCATGAAGTACTTCTGGAACTTTTGTGCATCAAGCGTAGCAGACATGATGATGATCTTGAGATCAGGCCTCCTCTTAACAACCTCCTTCAGCAAACCCATCAGGATATCGGTGGCCAGCGTACGTTCGTGAGCTTCGTCAAGAATGATTGTGCTGTAGCGCTTCAAATCGTGGTCGTTCATTGCCTCGCGCAACAGCATACCGTCCGTCATGTACTTCATGATCGTCTTGGGTCCAGTCATGTCCTCGAAACGAATGCTGTAACCAACCTCCTCGCCCAGCTTCACGTCCATCTCGTTTGCCACACGTTCGGCGACCGACATGGCGGCCACACGACGAGGCTGTGTACATGCCACCATCTTGCCCTGGGACTGAGGCAGATCGTCGAAAAGGACGAATTGAGGGATCTGTGTCGTTTTACCGGAACCGGTCTCACCGACGAAGACCAGGATTTGCGACTTTTGGTAAAGCTCGAGGAATTCTGCGCGCTGTTGGTGGACAGGAAGATCGCGACGGGTCTTGAGGATGCTGAAGTATCGGTCTGAGAGCTGGTTTCCGTTGAAAGGGTTCCTAGGACCGTCTTCGGCCTTCATCGCATCCTTGTCGGTTGTTCCATGGCGCTTGAAGGTATCGAGGATGGACGAGCCGTTGCCACCGTTTGAGTAGCCGTTGCCGTAGCTGTTCGAGTCTGCGGCATCATCGCCGTTGTCATGCATGTGCGCCAGGTATGGGTTCGCCTTGTCGGCGTCCGACGTCTTTTGACGCTTGAACCGACTTTCGGCCATGATTGCGTGCGCTGTGACAGGCGCGGAGGGATATGGTCGGTTGGAATGTCCTAAAGGATGGACAGCGATTCGAGTGGGTGGTGAATGAGTGACGGGTGGTAAGCGAAGTTGTGGTGGTAAATGATGCGCCACTGGCAGCAAGGCTGGCGGTAGGTGCTAGGAAAAGTTCGGATGAGCCTGGCAGAACGAAACCGCATTCAGCGACTGGACCCTGGCAATGCGCTTTACACCGCCCGCGATAAGCAGATCGTCTTCAATTCACTTACATTTCTCAATTGAAGAGCCCGGCATGGACTGAACGAGAACAGTCAATACTATCGCTTACTGAAGCTCGATTTAGTAAAAACCTGGGACTCCCTCTTAAAAGACTATTCTAGCATCTCGTTGGTAGAAGAACTATATTAATATACGCAAGAGGCTGATACTTGACCACGACGAGCATCGACAGACTCTAGTATGAACTGAGGACTGATATTTTATACATGCCTGGAAGCTCTCCCCACCATCCTAGGCGGGCGTTAAAGGTCTACACCTACAATGTGATACAATGCTATATGCACAGCTCAGCCACCAAGGCTCTCCAACTCAACCTTCCTCTCCCGGTAGACCTCCTGCGCCTCCCTCTCCCTCTTCCGCACAAAGCTCACTTCATCCCTCAACCCCTCCAAGCGACCCTGCAGCGCGGCGTTTTCCGCGACCTGCGCAGTCCGTGCAGTACTGGTATCCAGGGTAGTCTTCTCCAAAAATTCGGCCGCCTCGGTGATCTTGGCTCGCAATCGTCGTCCACGCTCAACATAGCCGCCGTGAATCTTTGATAACTTCTTCTCGAGCGCCTGTCCACGCTGTGCTGAAGCCGCGAGATCATCCTGGGCCTTGTCAAAGGCTTCAGTGAGCAGCTGCTCCTCGTCGAGCTCATCTTCGGCGTAGCCTGCTAGGCCGGGCAGAATTTTGCCACCAGCATCGTGGGCCGTTTGCCACTCGCGGTTGAAAGCGGTGCCGAATTGGGATCGGGCTGATGCGTCTTGGCCCATTTCGAGGATGACCTCCATCTGAGCTTTCTGCATGCTCTCTTCGTCGAGAGCTTCGATGGGAGAGCGCGCTGAGCCTTTCACGCGAGCGCCACCAAACCTGACGGCATCATGTGCGATTAGAAGTGCGGACTCTTCGGCGATCTGACGAGCGATAGGATCATCCGTCAAGCGGGCTAATTTGAGTAGTGCTTCAATATCAATAACCTTGGGTCGGGGAAGTCCCTTCTGTACGACTCGACTTTGACGCTTGAAGTCAGCCAGGGCGGCAGCTTCAGCCATAGCAGCATTACGTCTGTCGCGAGCAGCAGAGTCTTCTTGCTGAAGAGCTTCGGCTTCGGCTGCCGAGAGCTCGGTTTGTTCGTCGGGCAGATCAAGCTCGAATTCCATTTCTCGGGGTTTCGGAAGGCTAGAGAGCTTTCCACGAAGGGAGCTGCGGGCGGCTTGTTCTTGCAGGCGGATGTCCCTTGGTGTCTGGCCAACGAGCTGCATGCTGCCATCTTGGTTCAAGTTGAAGTTGTCACGCGGTGTACGCATGGGCGTTGCGCCAGGACCGCGAGCGGGAGTTGCACCAGGCATACCGCCTTGACGTAGGGGCGTTGCAAGAGGATTTGGTGTCGAGAGTGCCTGTTTTGAGGGCGTAACGCCTTCGTAGCCTGTGGTGTTGAGTCCTTCGTGTATCGGGGTAGCCTCTCCGCCCAGCAGCGCTGACTGTGTTGCCGTCCGGGCACGGGCGTTTCTGAGCTCGTTCGCAATTCTGTCTTCTTCTTGCGGAGCCATGGGCGTACGGATGGGGGTGGCACCAACCATGTTTGTGTAATTGCCGACAAGACCTTTTGTGGCGTCGTTCTCGCTGTCTCCTGCCATGGTGCTCGCCCTATCTCCGGACATGCCCATCTTCACAATGTCTTCAAGCTCGCTCTCGCTGACTTGAGGAGCTGGCAAATTCAAGCCTCTTCTCTTGCTGCTCTGCTCTGCCTCTCTGATTCTCTGCAGTTGGCCAGCTTTTGCCGCCGCCGCGTACGCAGCAGCGCCGCTATCCTTATCATTCTTTCTTCGCTTGGGCTCCTGGCCCTCTTCTTGACCATCTCCCTTGCGCTTATTCGCCAGCTGCTGCTTTCTAGGATCGAACATCTCCCGCGAGTGCTCATTACTCGCCATCTCCTCCTGTGTGTCGTAGAATCCAGGCGCCGGCGCCCTCTCGAACGGAATGTCGGCATTGTAGTCCATCTGGCCCTTCTTCCTCGTCGTGACCTTGACATTGATACCGGCAGCCTTGAGCTCTCTCCGCTTCTGCAACTGCGCCATCCTCTTGCTCTCCTCCAATTGCCTCTCGCGAGCCTTCCTCTTCGCCTTCTTACCCTGAGTGTTCGCCAATCTAGCTCTAGCCTCAGACAACATCTCCTTCTCGTCTTCGTCCATATCAATCGTATCCGGTCTGGCGGGTCTCGATTCCGGCTCCGGGTCCACCTCTCCAGGCCTTAACTTCCTCACATCGTCCGCACTGGGAGCAGCAGTCTCGCCGCCTTCGGGACCACCAAGACCCAGCTCCCCGCTCTCCCTGGCCTCAGCCTCGTCCAGCAATTTCTGATAGCGCTCCAGACACTGCGTCGCCGTGCGGCCGACAATGGGCGCGATGGTGCGCCATTGCGTCGGCATCAGCTTGGCCAGGTGCAGCAGCTTCTCGTCCTCCTCGCGGCTCCATTCGATTTTCCGGATGCCTGGGTCCAGCCATTCGGCCCAGCGCGCTTTGCACTGCTTGGGAGTTTTGCGCGCGAGCAGCGACGACACGCGCGCCCATTGGTTGAGGCCATATTTCGAGACGGCCGCCTTGAGGATCTCGTCCTCGATGTTCGTCCAGACGCCACCTTTGACGACGGGCATGTTGTGTAGTGTTTCGGGGTGGTGGTAGGTTTGGATGTGCTGGTCTTGAGCTGTCGCGAAGTTCCAGAGATGGGTCGGCACGTGAAGTATGAGGGTACAACCCTAAGGATTGCCTACAAGTGATGCCATGGTGACTGATGGCATGGAGCAGTACATAAAGTGAATGACATGTCTTTTAACCCAGACAGTAGGTTCCAAACATCTGACTCCCCTATTTGCCATCCATCGAATAGCATGCTTCCCATCCGCACAGCCTCCTTGCGCCAGCTCAAGACCGCACGCACCTTCAGTCGCATTCGCTTGAGTTCAACCTCGACCGGTGAGAAGAAAGATGACCTCTCAAAGTCCTCGCCCTCACAAGCCAAATCCGCAAGCGAAAATAAAGAAAACAGCAGCACGACTACCGGCAAGAAAACAATGGCGCAACTGGACGAAGAGCTTCGACAGAAAATGGCCGGCCTCGCAGGTGACGGCGGAGAGGCAGGCGTGGAACTCGAAGACGGACAACCGGTGTCGATGAAAAGGGGCGTCAAAAACAACATGTTCAGGTACATCTGAAAGAAACGCCCTGGAAGTGTAGATCCAAGGGACATCATTTCGCGAAAGACTGCAAATACTCGAGACAACATTCATTCCAAGCAATCCGACCAATGTGTCAATATTAAACGACCTGTGCTACATCTACAAAAGCGCCCTTTCCAGTAAAGCCCTTACATGGTGTCCTCCAATCCGCGCCTGCCAAATCACGACGCCGACCTACGACGCGCTGACTTTGGTTTCCTCAGCCGCCTGTGGCAAAGAGGGCGAGAAAGGGGGGTTGGAGGTCTGCTGCTGCGATTCCTGGGCTGGGGGGGCTGGTTGTTGCGAGGTTGAGTCAGGTGCTGCCGGAGCAGAAGCAGAAGCGTGCTTGATCTCCTTGCGACCGTTGGCCTTGTAGTAGAGTAAGACGTCGCCGCCGCCGCGCCACATAGAGGAACGGATGGTGGCTAGGGTCATATTTGGCGGGACGATCTGCAGAGTATGTATGTTAGCTTTACCGTTTTGCTCAGAAGGTGATGACGACAATCCAACACATACCTGGTTGTGGCAGTACAGCTCAAGGTACTCTTCAGGTTTGAGAGAACCCTCTTTCTCTTCCTCATCAAGACCAGGTTCTATGCGCTCTGCAACGTACGCGAGGATCTTCTTCGCCCGCAACATCCTATTAGCATTGAGGCGATTATTTCCATCAGCGGCGATGCTGGGTAGAGGGGCGTATGTTTCTGCAGACTCCGCCACAACCCCTTCAGGCTGCCACGGCTCGAGCACGAAGCTAATCTTGAAGATGTCTTTGTGCGGGATCTGGTTCCTGAGCAACACCTCGCCGAGCCACATTGGCGCCGCACGCTCGACGAGATCGCACATCTCACCCAAGGCACCGACGGTACCTTCGAAGAGGTCTGCGACCCCGCCAGCTTCCGGACGATCTTCTTGAATGAGAATTGTAGTGTTGAGCGGCGGTTTCAGAACCGGTGTCTCTGCCGGTAAGGATGGTGTGATGGCCGATGGAAGCTCTAGAGGTCTGATGGTGACAGGAAGGCCATTGTCACGCGCCAATTGCGATTGCTGCTGTGCTTGGAGAGAATCTTCGTAAGAGAATCGGATCTTCTGTACGGTCCCGAGGAAATTATCGTCCACAACGCGTGAGTTGCTAGTCTTGCTCGACCGCGAATCAGACTCTGTTTCGTCCTTTTCTTCCACGAGCGCAGTTTTGTCTTTGTCTGACGCCTGTGGCTGGCGGCCCATCTTTTTCATGCCGCTAAATGACATGTTCATGCCCATGCGGAATTTTTTGCCAAAAAGACCATCTTTGCTGGGAGTGTCCTTTGGCGTCGCTTCGGATGGCGTAGTAGGATCCATGTTCTCACCAGGTGTTACAGGAATCTTGGCGCCTCCGGGTGATGTGATCTCGGTGTTGGCGATGCGAGGAGCTGAAAAGTAATCGCCAGGGCGTTCAGTGGACTTGCGAGACGTCTGCGATACCGTCCTGCCCAACGGCTCGCCGTCGCTGCCCGCCTCTGACGGGGCCTTTGCACCAACGACTGCTCTATGGGCAAGTGGTGAAGAGACACCCGGGGTAAGTTGGCCAATAGTAATTCCGGGTGTTTGTACTGTGGTGAAGCCATTTGTGGGCTTGACTGTCGATGCAGAAGGTGGCCCCGAGGCCTCCGCGTGCCAGCCATTTAGCATCTCGTTTGAGGGTATTTGAATAGAGCCTGGCGCATTCTCCCGTTGCAGTTTCTGTTGTTCCTGTGCGGCCATGAGTTGGTTCCTGTAGAGCTGGTCGCGTTGGATCTCCTCTGTGATTAGGTTTGAAAAAAGATAGCGCAGCACCCATTTGCCCAAGTTGATGCGTTGGTCCTCCCGGAACTCGATATCCTCGTCTAGATCCAGCTCGTCGGCATACATTTCAGCGTCGAAACAATTGTTCTCCTCCAAGACTACCGTTACGCTTCCTGTCCGTGTGTCAACTTGGCACCAGTTTGCTACGGTGCCATTTGTGGCCACTTCAGCCTGAACGTCTTCGATGTGTCGCTTTCCGAAGGACTTTATCGGTACACATTTCAACAGATCCCACATAATGACCTCGCCTGCCATGTCGAGTGTGAGCACCCGCCTTCGATCGCTCAGCATAACGTGTTTTATCAATCCGTTCTGTCCTTCTATGGCATAGTCCGGCTGATCACGCACAGGATGCGTTACAGCAGCCTCTTGGCCAGTTCTGTCGAGCGTGGGTCTTCGTCCGCTCGCGATGGTCGCAGCGTCAGTCGACTCAGTCTCTGCCGATACTAGTGTTGGGAAGTAAACCGCGTTGCTTAGCCGTAGCATGTGCTTCAGTGGGATCTTCCTGGTCAGGCCATTAGGTACGGCCTCGCTCATGTTGCGCTCGGGCGAGCTTGGATATCTTGACACGTTTGTCGACACGCTGGAGCGATGCGGCTTGTGGGTGTAGTTGTCAGGGATATCGATCTCGGCCCCGTCAGTGTTGATATCTGCCCAGCGATTGATACTCGGCCTGCTTGTGGCTGTCCAGATGTATCCTCCCGCAGCTTTGACGTTGTGCACACCTTCGTGCTCCTGGCAGACAGCGACGGAAAGACCCTCGTCCAGTTCGACCGTGTTTCTAGTGTCGGTCTTGGCCACCATGCCGCTCTTGTCTGTCGAATAGAAGACCTTGAGATCCGGATCTTGAGAGAACAGGCTCCACACGCTAGAATCGTGCATCGTAAGTGTGTACATGCAGCGTCCTGCGACCGTACTCCAGACCTTGACAGTCTGGTCACTACTTGCCGTCAGAATGGTGCTTCCATCTTGACTGACCAGAACATCGCGAATGTTGTCCGTGTGTCCTACAAGCTTAGTAATCCTCTTTCCGGTCCTCGAATCCCACACTCGGACTGTGCTTTCGGGCCCGCCGCTGCAGATTACGTTGTCCGTCGCCGCGAGCGCATACACGCTACCCTTTTCTTTAGCCGTCAAACTCCCAGCTTCGTCCTCTCCAACGTCTATGCATAGCTTTTGCCCACCTCCGTTCAGATCCCAGAGGCAAATCTTTCTGTCTAGCCCACCACTCGCAATCCAATCACTCGTCGGCGAAGGAACCGCAAGAGTCTTGACATAATCGCTGTGTAGGCCAATTGGTTGTGGAGGCATGCCATCTGTTGCGGCAGGACGCCATAGCTTGACCGTGATATCGGACGATGCGGACAGAAGCGCCTGGTTCGAATGGCAGAGTGCGATGTCGTTGATCCAATGTGTGTGTGCTTGGACCTGTTGGCGGAAAGCGGTCGGAGGAGGCTTGAAGTCGGCGGCGGGCTCGAGTGTACTGTTTAGATCAAGACCCAAGTCCCAGGCGCATATGACGCCGTCTCGACCGCCGGAATATCTACACGGTGATCAGTACGGCGCATCTTCCGTGGACAAGAAGCGAAAGGATGCCTGTGGTGAAGACTTACAGTATAGAATTGTCGGAGTCGATGGCGAGACCGTTGACGCCTAGTCTATGCCCACTCTTCTGGTTGGCGAGAGGTAGGACTGCAAGGTGTCAGTCGAATCATATTAGGCAGACCGAAGATGCGACCGTCGCATGACATGACATATGCATCGCATGGGCGCGCTTGGTCTAATTTTGGCATGATGCTTACCATAGCTGATCCTCTGCTTTGCCTTGCGGGCCATCACCACCTAGGTGGCAGACCAGAACACGCTATCGTAGCTATCGCAGGTGCTGTTGCATGTGATGTCGACGTCGCTGCGTGGGGTTGGGAGAGCCGCGACTCGAACGGTATAGGGCTGCAGCGTTGGTTCGCAAGTGCGATGTGTGCGTGCTGTACAGCGATTGGTTGCGCGTCGAACTGTGGTGGTATGATACGGTCTGCAGTTGTGAAGAGTGGAAGAGGGACTTAAGGGATCAGTAGTGAAGCAATGCCATGAAGGCTGGGCTGGCGGCGCGGTCGCTTGCGCCTGTTAGCCTGGCCCACCTACGTCTTCGTTTAATATAGCCAGGGGACTAGGTCGAGCTAGCCAGTGGAGAAGCGGCGGGGAAAATCGAGCGATTTGGCTTTCCGTTGCCAGGTGGGTGCCATGTGCTTTCAACGGTGGAAGAACGAGGGAACTTCGAGAAGGTTACGGCATACATCCTAGAGGTCTTGCTTGCATACGTAGACTGCAATGGACAGTCTTCGCCAAGCTATGCGATATTTTATTTTCATTCTATCCACTCGTCGTCAAGTCAATAGCCCCAAGCCAATCCCTTCATCTCAAGTCATGTCGTCTCATCTCATCCGAGCTAGATACACTCAGCTCATGTTCCTAAGTTTCTCCTGCTCCGCGGGCGTGAGCTGTGCAAATACCGCTCCGAACTCTGCATCAGCCGCCTTGGATCTGAAGAAGTTAAGCAGCGCGGTCTGCGTCTCATCGTCGCGAGCCCTATCTACAGCACTGTCTTCTGCGCCCAAAGCCATGAGTTGAGCCTTGGTCATGCCGGAACCCAGGTCAAGGAAGTCTGCAGGATCGTCTTCCCACTCGCCGTTGTCGCTGTCTTCATCATCGAGCTCGGCTGCGGCGCCGGCATCGAGAGTCCTATGACCGTTGCCCGAGAGTAGCTCTTCAACGAGCACCTTGACAATTTTGAGCTGCGCAGGAATCATCGTGTACGTGTCAGGTTGCGCGCGTGCGCGAGAACGAGTCATGATGCGGTTGGATTGCGGGACGACGAGGTCGCCTTTGACTTGGACCGAGGCGAGGCGGGGATCTTGAAGGTCGTATAATTTGCAGAGAGCATCGACGCTGTTCGATTGTTAGCACTTTACTTCGGCATCGCGGAGATAAAAGGGACACTTACTTTTGCTTGATCTCGTCGTAGCCGGCAAAGTTGATCGAGTTCTCGAGCCACTTGCTCATGACGACCTGCAGGCCACTCTTATCGCCGATCTGGACGTCGGCGAGGAAGCTGACAACTTCATGCGCCGAAAGGAGCGACAGACGTGCAAATACCAGGATCAAGCTCTGTATGAGGTGCGCCTGAGTAGCGGTGCCAAGTCGGACTGCCACCGCATTGAGCAACTGGACAAGATAAGGACCAAGTCTCTCGCTGCCCGCCTTTTCGACTACCTCCGCCGCCAGTCCACCCACTTCGGCGGCACCGTTGTCGTCCATATCAGGGTTCAGCAAGCGGTCGATGATGATCAACACTACCTCGAGGCCACCCTTGCCGGCCTCGTCCTGCCAGGCAAAGACTTGTTCGTGATCATGAACCAGCATGTTCTTCACAGCGGCAGTTGCAGACTTCAGAAGCTCATCATCCTGGGAACCAAGGAGCAGCCTGTTCAAGCGGGGCATCGAAGTTGCAACGAAGTCAGAAGGCAGAGGCGAGGTGCCCTCAGCTGCCAGGACGGACAAGAGCTCAGCAGCAAGGTTAGCCAAAGCGTCTTCTTCGGTCATAGATGCAACGTCAAAGGCACCCATTAACGACGGGAGCACTTTAGCAGAAAGCTGAGCGTATTCAGCATTGCCCATCGCAGAGATAGTGTTTGCAATGTCCTCGAATGTTTCCGAAATGAGCAGCGCGATTTGGAAGTTGCTTGCTCCTTGGCTTGCAACAGTGAACAGAAGATCGATGCCACCACCTGTCAGACATGACCGAGGGTCCAACAGGAGTGCATCTCGGAGCGTCTCAATCACAGTGATGAGAAGGTCATCACTGTCCGTGACGTCGCCGAGATCCTGCGTGGTGAGGAAGTCGTTGAGAGCTGAGATAACAGCAGGTTGCATTGGCAAGGTGATGGATGTCGGCAGAGCAGCAAGATAGTACTGCAGAGCTCGGATACATGAGACCTTGACAACCTCAGAAGGGTCTTTCGTAATGGCGTTTAGCGAGGCTTCCATGAAGGAGGTGGCCACTGGGACAAGCTCTTCTCCTGATGTTCTGGTCAGGCTGCCTGCAACGAGGTAGCCGCGCGCACGAAGGAAGACCTCTTCTTCTTGCAGCGCGTGTTTGATGAAATCGACATAACCGTTTGCAGAGTCTGAGCCGATCTTTTTCTCGACATCCTGGAAGTCGCTGAGCAGCTGGTTCAGGAGATAAAGTGCTGCTTCTTTGGCTTTCCAGCTCGAGTTTTCCATGTAAAGCTGTCTTGTATAGGTGAGCAGACCTTCAACAGTAGCTGCGTTCAGCCACTCGCCTAACTTGATGACGAGATCACCGCAAGCGGTGCGTGGGGTGTAGTTTGCAGTCACGTTTGCTTCTTCGGATAAGAAGATGTTCACGTCAATGTCCCACAACCCTTCCTCTTCGTATGTGATCTGGGCGTAGGCAACCGCCACCTTCATGACTTCAGTGACCCAGTTGTTCTGGTTTTGTAGTTGCTGCTCGAGCTCTCTGCGAACGGGTGGTGCTCTCAGACAAGCTTGCATGAAGTCAAGCTCCTCAAGCACAAGGAAGTCTAATGTGTAAGGCAAGCCATCGGCATCCTCCAGACGTCCTTGGCGGTCTTCCTCGATGTACATCATGTGGTACTGACCCTGCAATGTCGACAGCTCGTTCCACGTGGCAGAAAACAGCTCTTGACTCTGCGGGGACAACGTAGACGGGAAGAGACTTCGAATTCGCATCAGGACCTTGACACTCTGGAGCTTGAGTGCCACAAGCCCTCTGTATGTCTCCGGAACACCAGGAGCCGACTCTGACTTGTCCTGAGGCGGAGCCGGAGGCAGCGGCGATTTGAGCATTGACAAGAAGAACGGAATCCAGCCGCTAAGTGTCTCCTCTGCAAAGGCTTTGACCGCCGCCTTGTGGTCTTCCATCACCATCTCCAAAGTGTCGAAAGTAGATCTGAAGACTGACACAGCTAGTGCACGCAGAATGGGTCGCCTGTGGTCAGCAATGGCGACGTTGTATACTGCCTTTGTGAGGTCATGAGCAACCTTGAAGAATTGCTCCTCGTTGAAGCAGTCGTCAACAAGCTCATTGAGGACCTTCAGCGCGCCGTGAAGCTGTCCATCAGAGCCAGTGGAAACCACATTCAAGACAGTCGGGAGCAGATCTGGCCAGGCGTCCGGGAAATCGGCGGTGGCAATCTTGCTCACGACCAAGCTGGCCGCGCTTTTGATCTTTCGCTCGTCGGTTTCACTCAGCGCAATATTCAGGAGCGATTGTCGGATCTGGTTCTTCCTGCCTTCATCGGCGAAGTAGTTGCCGTTGAATTCATCAAAAGCGGGAGACCAAGTTGCCAGAACGAAGGTCTTCAGGTAGAGCAGAGCGCTCTGTCGGACCTGCAGTGGCACATCGCTGTGTTGACCGATCGACACCAGACCAATAGGGAAGTCGGGATTGGCATACTGCTGCTTAAGCTGCAATTCGGCGGTCTTCCTAGGTCCAGGCTGGGGAGACTGTGTCTCGGTAAGCAACTGTACTAGTTGCTCCTCCATCTTTCGGGTTCGGATGTGGCTAAGCTGCTAGTGCGCGCTATGACAGATCGTGCAACATAAACTCAGGCTTCGAGAAAGTCGTCGAGCGCTCTGTCGCGGAGTTTGGTTCAGATGATGGCGTTACTGATGACTCGACGCAGGTCTTGGAATTTCGCTGAAGGAGATAACGTCGTCGTCGTCCACTGATCGGAGTCCTTGGCACCGAGGACCTTGTGAAAAAATTCAAAGGAGTGAGGGCGCTTGATTTTCGGAGCTGCTCGTATATTTTCGCAAGTGATACCACTGGTAAGACTGATGGGTGATTCGTCTGGTGATGTCCAAGAGCTTGAAAGTCATCGCTCCCAAATGCAGGGCTGAGCTCATGAAACTTTAACTTTTGCCCTGGCGGCCTGAGGCAACAACACACGCGACTTCACTTCGATTCGTGAGGTCTACCAACAAACTACAATAACTTTACAATCAGTATAGACTGGCCGTCTCTACTATGCTCTGAACTCTATGATTATCTCTGCCTATTCCCTGGCGCGCAAACATCAGGCCCGCCGCGCCACACAAACGCCACTCACCGCATCCCAAGCATGAACGCATGAGCATTACGATGGCAGATCCTGTGCCGACATACAGAGGCTTAGTCAGCGCTTTCACAGACTTCCTCACAGTTGCGGTACACACGATTCTCTATGAACGCTCAATCTACCCTCAAATTTCATTCCTTACGGCGAGAAGATACAATCATCCAGTCCGCCAAAGCCGCCACCCGAGAGTCTGCGAGTGGATCAACGACGCCGTTCTTGCTGTCGAGACTCAGCTATTGAAAGGAACTGTATCCAGCGTAGCTGTTGTGATCATCAGCAAAGGCAACAAGATCATGGAGCGGTTCGTCTTCGACGCATCTCGATTCCCTGTCGTGCCGGTGACAGACCTGGACACGCCACTCGAAAGGAAGGATTCCAATGGAGAGGACGTCGCCGTCCTACCGATGGTCGATATGGAAGAGCAGTTCCGCGCGACCATGAGCAGGTTCACCAATTGTCAGTCCGTTCTGAAGCCTTTGCCGCAAGGTTGCACTTTCACAGTTGCCATCGAGCTCAAACCGGACGGCGATGCTCCTGTCGCCCACCCGCAGCCGTGGATGCCTGTGCAGCCTGGCGATACTGACGGTGGTATAAGTGCTCCGCCGTTTACCACTACGCCTCTTCGCAAGGTCAAGGCTGGAGACCTAGTCTTCGAGACGTGGATCGAAGAAGGCCAGGACAAGCCTTGAGCGGCTCAGATACCCGATTACAGCAGACTGAGGATCTGTTTCCAGGTGTTCAGCATCACAACTTTCCATGCTGTCATAGAGGATCCGGTTCGCTTGTTGCCGCCTCGCAACCCTGGCATCACCGAATTAATTCCGCTTTGCTAGCGCAGGTCAGCTCCGTACTCGACAGAGTGACTGATGACATCAATTGTTTCATCTGAAGCCCTTTGAGAACGTGAGCGCCACTAGAAGACACGGATTGGTAACTGGAAACACCGCACATTTTTAATCTGCAACTCATGTTCATGATCGTCGTATTCTACATCTACATCTATATTTATGTGCGGCCTTCCCAAGGAAGGAAGCCGTTGGAACTCTGCTTTCATTGGCAGTGTTCAATCTCACTCGAGCGAGGTGGAGATCACACCATTGTTCTCAGCACGATTACACGTATTCGACAACAAGGTCGACGTCAACGCAGCCCTCGGTGGTGGTGGAGTTCTCCCACTTGGTGAAGATGGCAGTGGCCGGGCCCCAGCGGAGAGCCCAGTTCTCGCAAGCTATCGGCCAACGTTAGCATCGTATTTCAAGCAGCACAGCTTTCTCGGGAAGACTTACCGAACCAGCTGACAGGCACGCCGTCAGGAGCGTTCCACTTGAGGAGACCGTCCTCAACAGCCATGCCAGCAGTGCCCTCCTGACCGCTGAAGATCTGGGCAATGGAGCTGGGGTACTGCTCGGACATCTCGTACAGGATGAGGCCCTGGGTGTACTCGTCGCCAAAGTTCAGCGAGGTGTTGTCGAGGGAGCCGGAGATGGCGTCGGACTTCTCCTTGTGCAGGGTGGCGTAGTAGCCGCCGCCGTAGGCGTACTCGTTGAACATGTAGCCGAGCGAGTTGTCGAAGTTGTCGGCGCCCTTGGCCTTGGAGTGGATGATGAACTTGCTGTTGTTGTCCGAGTAGGAGGCGGGCTTCTCCTCGCGGGGCAGGACGGCGGCGCTGCAGACGGAGCTGAGCATGAGGGCGGCGGTGGCGGAGAAAAGCATGGTTGCGGTGGTTTGTTCTGTTGGTGTCGGTTTGTGGGAAGGATGTGATGAAGTTGGTGTTGTTGGCTTGTACTGACTACATTCAAGATCCGGCGAACACTCCTATATATATGAACGCAGACAACTGAGATCGACACAAACACCGTGTTCGACCTTGGCACGTATGGAGCCCATACCGGTTCGTATTTTTAAAATAACTTGTTAGTTAAGGTACGGCAGTGGAGCCGTCTGTAAACTCCTCGGCACACGGTTGTGGCGCATGTTAGAGTTTGTACCACATGTCTCATCATGCAAGCACGGTAAGCTTCATGCATTGAGACCTCGAAGTTTCCAGACGTGCCGGTTCTTCTCATTCTGTGCCTGGGAACATGATGGAAGCATCGCATTAACACTCGAGGTGCACCGCGTCATTGGTAAAACACATCCCGATCTTCGAGATTGCACCACAGGATCAGCTCCAAGGATCCATCTCTCCACGATACGCCCATGCACGGCCCAGCGGTCGTTCCTCGCCGACGGTAGCTTTTTCGGCGCTGCCGGTGTTCTTTTTCCGGCGTTACATCTCCATTCGTCTGCCCTACCACGGATAGTGTCCAGTACTCGCTCGAACCGGGAAACGCATGGTCATCCGCAGCGAAAAGTGCGTCATGGTTGGTGATTTTTGGAAGATCTAGTCTACCCCTGCTGTCCTAATCTTCCGGGACGGTGGGACGAGGCATGAATCGGAGGCCGCCGAAAGGTTACATCACTTCCGTAGCTTGCAGATCGGCTGTACCCAAACCCTAACCCTCCTTCGGTCTGAGCATGCTGACATTGTGTTCTATGCGAGGCTGACCGGACATCTGTGTGACGAGTTTATTCATTTGAATTGGACATGTCATCTCGTATACTGTATCAGTATACGAGATGACAATCGGGGGTGCTCATTTTCACATACGAGTGGTGGTGACGATTTCCATAACTAGAAGCTCCACATAAGACACAACTACGCGAAATAGCAATGATTCACTGCGACCCGAACGTCACTTTAAGATTCATTTTTCGTATCGACGATAATCGACGTTACATATCACATGCAACTTGCAGTACTCTCAGCCGCGTCCGGAAGATACGAGAGTGGAGGTGCATAAGTACGGCTTAGAAGGTGAGGCTCGAGCGGCCGAGCTCATCGACGGCTGGACCTTGGGTTCCTGCCATCGATGCAAGGAAATGATGCAAGCTCCGTGGAATCTCGAGTTCGGACCCATGAACAATAGAGGACACAAGGCAAGGAAGGAAAAAGCAGCCTCCCTGCGATCGATGCGAGTTCAACCCAACAATCCATGTATTCAATCGAGGAATGTAAAGTTCCCATTTCGAGCGAGCCTCTTCGTCACGCAAAGGAACACACTCAACCCGTGGTAGGTATTCAGTATCCAAACACGATCGATCTTTGCTTTGAAACTCAGTCATCCGATGCGATCAAAACTGCACCCCCTGCGCCAACCCGCCATCAACAACAACATTCGACCCCGTCACAAACGCCGCCCTCTCGCTCGCCAAGAAGACAACCATATCCGCCACCTCCTCCGCCTTGCCCATCCTGCCCAGCGGATTCTCACTCATCTGCTTCTTGAAGAACTCCGGCATACTCTTCTCAATCCCACCCCAAACCCCATCCTCGACATAAATATTCCCCGGCGAGACAGTGTTAGCCCGCACCCCATCCGGAGCATACTTATGCGCCAGCTGCGAGGTGTAATGGATGAGAGCAGCCTTCATAGCCCCATACGGACTCGGATTAGCAGTGAAATCGATGATCCTGCCCGACACAGACGAAATGGTAATGACGTTCCCCTTCGATTTCTTCAGGTAGGGCAGGGCGGCATTGACGAGCGAGTGGGTGCCCATCATGTCGGTGCCGAAGGCTTTGTGCCAGTCGGCCGGGTCGTCGCCCATCACCAGGGCAGAAACATTGGCGACGACGACGTCGATTTTGCCGCTTTTGGCCGCGCTGCTCTCGACCCAGGATTTGACGTTCTCGGCTTGCGAGACGTCGACGACGGAGCCGTGGGCGCGGTCGGAGGAGTGGGCGGTGGCGAGGTCGGCTTCGGTGCGGCTGCAGTAGTGCACTGTTGCGCCTTCGGCAAGGAAGGATTGCACGATTGCTTTGCCGATGGATTTGGTGCCGCCTGGGATGGGTTTGGTTAGGCTGAGGGGTTTCTTACTGATGAAGATGGCTGTCTACTTACCAGTCACCAGGACCACTTTGCCTTCGAGGTTGAGATGCATGATTGTAGTGGACGAACCTTCAGTGTTTGTGTAGGCCTTGAGTGAGTTGTCAGATCTCTTGTTTGATGTCAATGGAAGCCGAGCAAAAGCTTCGGTGAAAAGTCAAGTGTGGGTGTCTTGATTTATAATAGCACCGATATGCGGTTCTAAGCCTGTTGTCTCGTCGTTGTCTGAGCCTTGACGTATACGTAGGTAGTCTGTCACTTCTTTATCTTTATCAGTTTACCTTTCCCAATTGAGGAGGTACATGTACTTTACCGAGGACTTTCGGCTCATTCCTAGCGCTAGGATTGGCGAACTTAAAAGCCGTTGCTTTCAATTGGAATCGGAGTCAAGGAGCTTCTTGTAGACCGGATGAAGCATGCATTAAATTTATCGCTTCTCATTCTCACAAGTCTCTTCCTGGAAGATCCGAGAATGGCTTGCGAGATGCTAGAAAGACCGTCTTTCGGAGGCCTACAAATAAAACACCACCCGTATGCCAGATCGCCAACCCGACTGCAAGTTAAGAGAATGGATTGTAAATCGGTATATGACCTACAAGCCAGATCAGTACGCTCCGGGATATCTCTGTACAGCCAATAGCAAGAATCAACACAGAAGCCCGCCTACTTCAACACAATAATCAACAACATCAGAACGATGATAAGTATAGCAATAGTGATCCAGCTCCCATTCCCCTTACTCTTCCTCGCAACATTACCGAGCCTCGTCCTGGCGCGATCGAGTGTGCTTTGATGCCTATCCACCCCACTCTCGACATCCGTCAAAAGCTCGTTTTGCTCGTCCAACTCGTTTCCGATCGAGATCCCCAGAACGCGCTGCCGGCCTATACTCTGGCCGAGAACGTTCAGCTGCTCGTCTTGCTCGCGCAGAACATTCTTGTGGTGTTCGTGTATAACCTGGTTAGACAGCTCGCTCTGGTCGGGGCCCGCCGGCTCGTCGGTATAGCGTTCTTGGTCCGAGAAGAGAGCTGCGCGATTGGCCGTGTCGACCGGGTCTTCCTGTTCTTCCTCGCCTGGGTTGTCGCGGAAGCGCACACTCTTGTTGCGTCTGGCTTGCGAAGGCCTGCTTTGCGCCGCCGCGAAGTCTTCGCTCAGGTCTGGGTTGTTGGGCCGTCGCGTTTCGGGAGTGTGCGGCGCTTCACCGTGGAACTGTTTGTAGAGGTCGTTGAACTGCTTTCGTAGGTTTGAGATGTCGGAGTTTGGATCTTCTGGTTCTCCGAGTTCGAATTGTTGGGCTTCGAGGTGCTCGAGGCCTTCTTGGAAGGATGTTAGGGAGCGGGTGATCTGGGTGTCATCTTTGCCGACTTCGAGCTTGAGAGAGACTGCTCGTTGTCGTTCGAGGAGGGAGAGTTTGAGGTGATCGGCGAGGAGGAGGAGCTGGGTTGGTGATGATGTTGTCGCCATGCTGGTGGTTGCCTGGTTGGATGGTGTTGGTCGCGAGAGTGAGGTGCGCTGGCGTTGATGCTCCAGATGGCTGTATCAGGATGGATTCGTGTAGTATCGAGTCTTGGAGTTGAAAAGGATGTTGCCTTGAGATCAAACCAACAGTAGCACTTGCATGCGCATGTGGCTGGCTCGGTCTCCAGGCGGCTGCGTCAGTCCACGGTCGTTTGCGGGGGGACGAGTCCTCGGAAAGCTTAAAATCGGCTGTTGAGCCACAAGGCAGTCTCAACCAATGAAATATATTTTATCTTGAGCCGCATTACTGACATCAACTGTCTGAGATGTAATCTGTATAACAGGCATGATCATCAATTCTAAACACACGTAATCATTATGTACACTCCCAGATTTTGCATCTCATCCATCATCATCGTCATTAGACAAAGGAAAATAACCCATTCACCGACCCTCTCCATTCTCAGTCTCGGTCTCAATCTTCAATCCAGTCGCAAACTCAAAATCTCAAGAAACAACGCAACCGTTAAACCACTGCCTCCCAGGATTCGCCTTGAACTCTCCAAAGAACATCATCTCGCTCCCAATCTTCGAAGCCTTCTTGACCAAGACCCGCTGCCCACCACCAGCAGTCTGTCCCGGCGGCGCAAGCGTATGCCCATGCCCGAGCCTGCTGGAAGCGCGACGCTTAGATCTCAGAACCCGGTTCTGGCAGCGTCTCATGGCGATGGCGCTGCCTTCGTGGGATCTTTGCAGCTGCAGGTCGCGCGAGCGGCTGGGGCTGCGTTGCCGGCTGCGACTACTCTCGCGCTGTTGCTCTAGTCTGAGACTCAAAGAGGTTGTGGAGAATTGCGTTCTCAGCTGGCGTTGGGCGAAAGAGCGGATGGCGCGGGTGAGGGCTCGTCTTTGCGCGATGGTGCCGGCGGAGACTGGGCCGAGGAGGACGACTTTCTTGTCGTTTTGATTGTTGTCGTCATTGCTGTTGTGGTCGCTACTAGGCTGAGGCGTGTCGCTGCGTGTGGCTGGGTCGGTGGTGTCGTTGAAGTCGATGCTGATGTCTAGGCCTAGAATTGGCTGGGCGATCGGTTGGTCGAGACCATAGCTTGATGGTGGTACTGCATTGTCGAGGTCAAAGCCTGTTGTCAGTACCGGGCAGTCCAGAACTAGGCTGGGCGGTGGTACTGGATTGTCGAGATGGCGTGCGAGCGACGTGCTGCTCGTGTTCGTGCTCATGCTTAGCATAGGCGCGACCGACATCTTTGGGGGGATGTATGATGCGGTCGGGCCTTGATTGGCCCCCGTTGGTTGGTGGTGATGAGACTCGTGCGTGTTTGTGATACTCGGTGCCGATATTGTGCGACACTGAAGGCGTTCTTGGGGATGTGTTTTGGTAGTGTTTGACGAGAGAGATTTAGGCAGTTTTGGGAAAACTTTCATACTTACATGGCAACCGACTGGGTCGTAATAATAGTACCGAGCCAGACAGACGACGTCAACACACTAATGACATGACTCTATTACCATTATATGGAGTCATGGCAATTCAAATACCGCGCCCATGTGTCCTATGAGGCTCTGTGTAGTGTCGATGCTAAATTTTGCAATTGGGTCATCCCCGCAAGAAACACGAACTTATCCATGTCATGCCCTGTTTTGTTGCGGTTGGACCCGCTTCTTGACAGCTACACCGTTTAGTAGAAGGTCAGCATGACTTACTATAGAAGGCCATACCCAGTATGCTCATGCTCTGCGGTGTGGTTCGCTCGGGCTGCCACAGCCTACATCCCAGCCACCGAGACGTTCACGGTCGCCATCCTCAAGATTGCGTCCGACGGCACCCACCCAGGGAACGAGTTCAGTTCCTCGGAAACGGATGAGCCAGGTTCGTCCACGCAACTTCGGAAGACTGGTGGCGGCATTTTTTTGTCTGTCGCTATCCGCCAGAGGTCGTACCGCAGAGCACGAAACCCGCCCCCTGCGTGCGTGGGGTTTATCTCAGGTGATGGCTTTCCAGTCGTGGAAGCTCACGAAAGTGACAGGTTGTATTGTCCTGAGAGAGGAAAACACAGGGAGAGGACATGGCGTGGCATGGCGTATCGGATCGTAGTTATCGCATCGAATCGATCGATGACAGCTGCGGCGAGCCGGTGTTGTTTTATTTGTGCGTCCGCCTGATATTGGAGACTAAGGAAGGGCGAACTGGGGTGGGGGGAGAAGAGAAAAGTGAAATGTCGGTGGGCTGATTCGTGTATGGGAATCGTGACTGTTGCTGGGATGGAGAAATGGAGAAATGCGAACTTTGCCATGTCTCGTGCGTGGTTGTTGATGCCGAGACCGCTCACTAACATCATGAGGGATGCAGGGCGAGCCCAGTAGACTCGCCATTTGTTGTTGGTGCGGTGCGGCGTGGGCAGAAATAGGCAATCATGCGCACAGCCTCTGTTTTCGCACGAAATCGCATGTCGCACGCAGATGCGCGGGACCAAGACACGCATGAAAAGCCATCCCTCGCCCATCACATCACACCTCTCATCCTAGGTTCAACCAGGGTGGTGGCGGCGGCGCTGTGACATGCTCGCGCATTGCATCGTTCAAGGGTGCAGTTGAATCATCGATGGTTTGCGAAAACTCTGCAATAACGCATTGCTAGCTATGGCAACGAGAGATCAATGTGTGAACGACTGGCGCACGCGACCGCTCGGTGCCAGCGCTGCTGCAGGCCAGGGAGGAAAGTCAAGCCCACCGCCTGTTGTGCGAATCTTGTTGATATGATTTGTTTTGGGCAGATGCGCATGGCAAGGTGCGCCGGTGGCCAATGGACAAGGGGGAGCAACTGGCGGCGTGTGCATCCTCATCCAACGGCGGGTACGGATGCACAAAGCCGGCGACCGGTAGCGTTGCGAGCTACAGGGGCGGGAAGATCTAATAAACAGTTGGCTGGAAACCAGTTAGATTTCCGAGACCGCCTTTGCCTTGTCGGAGACTACATGTTGGCGCTGTAGGAGTGTGGGACTAAAATACTGTGACGGTATGGGTATGGGGGAGCTTAGGCGGGCGACACAGCGTGCGTCTTGTTAGCTCGCATCGAGTCGAGTCGCGGTGAAGCGGCGTGTCATGGTGCGTTGGATGGATTACATGAGGCGACAAATATTGTGTGCGTGGCGTTTGCTCAACGAAACGACCTGCTTGGTTTTCCTGAAGAGGCGGCTCGCGAGCAATCAAAAACGAGATTGGTGCGTGCGACGCCTGCGACAGAAGAATTGAAGTCAACACTCGAGGGCGTGCTTTCTTCCAGAAGAAGAGCAGAGAGCGTTGCGAGGACGGCAGGCTCGGAAGCTAGGCTCGTCTCAGATGTTTCGAGCCGGCAGACGAAGACGATAGGAAAATAATGCACATACCATCCCGCTATGAGAGGGAGGATGCACTCGGCAGGCAGACGAGAAGGATGACTGTTGTAGCAGCCAAAGGATGCACCCACCACTACCAGCCTCCTCCCCCAGCTCGGAGGCAGACACGGACCGCCCATAAGGCACGCCGCATGCATCACACACAGACACAGACACAGACACACTTTGCGACTAGCACTCAAGGTGCCGTATCTGTACGCCTGCAGAAGCGATGCAGGCACCCTCGGGATTGGTTGGACAGCCCTGAACACGTCTGGACGAGCGTTGGGCGAGCATGTTTCTGGGCGGTGACGCGCCGCTGCTGGCAAACAGCATACATGTCACTTGCATGATTGCATGTACAGGGCAGCATGAACTGCTGCCGTGCCGCTGCGTGCCGGGAGGGCATGTTACCATGTCAAGATGGGTAGCTGCAGCTGGCAGTCCTGAGTAGTATCAGAGTGGAAGAATCTGCAAGAGACTGACTGGTGGACGACGCAGGGTAAGGTACCTTATGAGGGTGACACAGCGCTGACTCGTCCTCGCCCTGCCCTTGACACTTGGCCAAAGTTAGCAATAATGCAACACCTTCGCCGTCGCACGTGGTGGACAGTACATGCGCCGCTTACGAGAGAGGAAGGGAGGGAGTGATCGAAAGTAAGTGAAGGTAGAAGGGAGGGGGGAGGTACCCGGTGGGGGTATCATAGGAACGGTACAAGATCAGCCATAGGTAACATACATGTATATGATTGCACACGATTTCGAATCACGATTCCAAGTACCTTCTCTCACCTCACCTCACTTCACCTCACTTTTCTCACTCCATACCTTACAGTACTCCTGCTGCGCCTCGTCTTCTTCCACCGGGCTGCATCAAGGTACATAGCATCACATCATCATAACGAGAGACTTCCGGGCCGACATGCATACATAGCAGCGGTTTCATTAGTCTCTCCAAACCGCTGGGCTGAGAGAGGCTGTCTCCCGCGAGCCAGCCAGCCCTGCCCTGCGTGTATCTTTCTCTCTGCTCCTACCACTGCCGACCACCCCCTATCCTCTCACGGCACGACCACGACTCGTCGTCCTGCCCTGTCGTCGTCGCCGCCTCGACCGCCTTCTTTGCCACGCTCCTGAGAGGCCACTGCGCTGCGCCCCGGCGATTTGGCTTTGATTTGGGGACGGAGACGACGCCGTTGTCTCCCTTGCCTTTGCCGTGCAGGCCCCTGCTGCGACACGCTGCCTCTGCCTGCTCTAACGCCGGCTAGCCCAACTTCCACTCTTCCACCCGTTCGCGAGCAGCCCTGTGCGCGCCCTTCTCTCCACCCCATATACCCTCGCCTACGCCCGCTACTCGTCCAGCCTCCTCTCTTCTCCTCTGCTATCGTTCTTCGGGACAAACCATTCGTCACCACCACCGCACATTTCAAATCATCCGTCTATCGCCTTCGCTGTGCCACGAGATCTTTCCACGGATCTCGTACTTGATTGCATTCCGTTGCAATCGCCACATACCAGCCCAAATGTACACATCAGAGAACAGGAGCCGCGTTCAACTTCCTCCCTCCACTCCTCCACCCTGTCACCGAACTCGACACCCCAGATAAGGACCCCGGTATTGCGACCGACCGACACCTGATCCATCCGCTCGACCTTTTCTTTAGCACCATCACCTACTACTCAACGGCGCGTCTGGACGCCACCATCGGCCCTCGATGTTCCAGACACAACATCCAGTAGTCCCGCCATACTACATGCCTCAGGACTATCGAACCCCGCCGCACACGCCTGCGCCAGGCGTGGGGCACGGCTACTTCTCGCCTCGACAGTACTCGTACCCGACGACGACCACACCCAAGCCAGGCCACACCCGGCGCGCGACCCAGGACTACACCACCTACAAGACCACCTACACCACCACATCTCCGCGCAAGTCCTACTACGACCCGGAGCCCGAGCGCTCCTCGCCCGGCTACTACAGCTCAGCGTACTCGACGCCCAAGCACCGATCCGACTATGTAAGTGACTACCACCAACAGTACGCCGGCGTTCGGTATAGCTACCGGGTGCCTGCCGCCAAGGACAGCCGAAAGCCGCGTCGGCACTCTAGCAGCAAGCACCACTCCTCCCCGCGGTCGCCATACGTCTACGACGAGGTTGATTACGATTACGAGTATCTGCCGCGCTACGAAAGGTCGCCGACGCGTCCGCCGCCGTACGAGCGTCATCAAAGTTACCACCACGGAACACGAGCTGATCATTATCCAACTGGTCAGGTGCCTACATACTCTCCAGCAGAACCCACTCCGCGCCCACGCCGTGCTTCAGGAGCTTCAAAGCCAACCTATGCCTCGCAGCCGCCGCGCCCACGCACCAGCAATGCGACCAAGCCTCCAGCCGAAGCAACTGAGGAGGATGCCCGTCGCGCTGGAATTCCTGCAGGCTACTCTTATAAGAACTGGGATCCCACCGAAGAGCCGATTCTTCTACTCGGCTCAGTCTTTGATGCGAATTCCCTTGGGAAGTGGATCTACGACTGGACTGTTTTCTTCTTCGGCCCGGCAACTCCCATGACCGAAATCGCAGGCGAACTCTGGCTCCTGCTCATTCAACTCGCCGGCAAGATCAAGCGAGCCGAAGACACCATGTCGCGCATTCGCCAAACCAAGTCCCGCGAGTTGGTCGACGAATTCCTCGACTCTGGCGAACGGCTCTGGCAACGCTTCAACAAGCTTCTCAAAATTTGCGAGAACTACATGTGGAAGGCGGCTAAGAAGGAGAGCCGCGACGCGAAAAAGGTCACCATGGGCAAGAACAGTGGCTGCGAGTTCGTCGATGCCATCTTCGGACGCGACCGCGAGCTGGAACGCACCGAGAAACTCATGACTGGAATTCGCCTTTGGAGCATGCGATTCGACGCCAACGTCGGGCCCATCCTCGCTGCGCCTCACCAGTAGATTAGGTGGCGATTCTTGCCGCCCAAGTCTGAGTCACGCGCTTGATCCACACAAGTCACAACACACCACTACATCACTATCACTATCACCACAACCATCATCACCACTTAGGACAATATACAGTCCACGGGAGTTCGACCTACGGGAAGGATCTAAAACTCATCACATTACGCGGCACATATGGAGCGGCGGCTGTACGATAATTCACAATTCTCGACAACAATACCACGGACGGATGCCACGGCGTCATCCAATTTACGCGTTTCAAGCGTGCTACATTGCTTGCATTTCTTCGGACAGAGATCGGAGGGAACCACGGCGGCGGAACAAAAGTCTTGCCCATCATTCTTGCTTCAGAATACCCCATATGCACTTTTCTTCTTACCTTCATATCTAGCGCTTTATCATTTTTGGGTTTTCGGTCTTAGGCGTGCTCCGGTTTTCGAGCGCGCGAGACCGAGGAGGTTGGCTATGCGCTGGAAAGGATACATGGGTCGGTCAGGTCAGGCGGTATCTACAAACTCGCTTAGCTAGCCTTATTTTTAATCAAAACGCTCGCTTTCTCACTTTATTACACAAGCTGTTGCCTTGCTCTCACCCTCGTGTTCTTGGATTCCTTCCAATCAAATATTTCACGCCACTTCATTCGCCGTTTGATCACCACACCATCACCAGCAACTACCACCATCGTACGATTTCCTGTCCCAATAATCATTTGGTATTCAGTACTCATTTCGTACCTCCAACCTGTCTCGCTAAACCCGCATCTCCTCACGGTCACGCCGGCCGGCCGACGTCCAAACAAAACTCGCGCTGATCGCCCCCCCTCTTCTCTTCCCTTTCTGCCCCAGTCCCTGCTCGAGCATGTGCGTTTCGCCGTCCTTCCGAGGCGTGGCATTTTAGGCGTGGACGCGCGTGGGATTCCTTCGCCTTTGCGGCCTTTCGGGCGGCTCCCTCGCCTCTTTTTACTTTTTCGCCTCGTCTTGCCCTTGCCTCTGCCTTTGTCGTCACGCTTGCCCATTTTCTCGTGACCCGCGACCTTGGACCCACTACAGTACTCACGGGCGAACTGCGATCTGCTGCTGTTCACGTTCGGGGATGGGTTCCTTCTCTTCTGGGATATGGGATCTTCCTTGTTGCTTTACATGTGACCTTTATGACTACATACCTACTGCTACTGCTACCAAGGGACACTACTTCCCAGTTTTCACTCTCGCGAAACTCGATCGATGTTCTGCATCTCATCGGCCAAGGCCATCATCCATCTCCACATCGTCGTCCTAACTATGACTCCCACCTACATACAGTACACCAAAACCTACACCGACCAACACCCACACCAAAAACGCCCAACTCTGACTCTCCCTCTAGTCCGTGACAGCAGAGGACTTTCCCAGGCCAGTACGAGTTCGCCACGTGCTGTATTCCTCCTTAGTATACCTAAGGCTCAGGCAGTGATGCAGGAATGGCTGGCTTTACTGGGTTCGGTAAATGGATATGCAGCTGGGTGGGTTAGCGGGTACATGTGTACGTGTTGGTGGGTCTGACCCGAGCTCGACTTGCATTATTGTTGCTTGCGTTGGGTCGGATAGCATGTGTTATTTTTTGATGGATCTTGTTGATGTTGATGTAGCTTGGTGATGCATGTAGGGCTATGCGAACTGTTGGGTAGCTATTGGCGATGTAGGTCATGTATCTCTAAGCTTCGGTCTCGATGAATATTGGTCCGAGTCACTGACATTACGAACATCTCACTTGTGGGACGATTGTTGGTATAGTGACCTTACAGTACCTTTCCCAGGCAAAGGGCACCCCGCCGGAGGAAGGAACCGAGGACGCATCTCCATTCACATACAGCACATAACCGCAACCGTAAGCGCCCGGCAAGGAAGTAAGTGAGCAAGCGAACGAACACCGACGATGAGTGAGAAGTGACTTGCAGCAACTACTTTGGGCAAGTACATGGTAGCTTTGGCAACATCCAACACATGCAACTCAACTGACAGGCATGGGACGGACAGCTCGTTCGTGAAATACAGTACCTGCCACATGGTGTGTGTGCATACTTCATGTCGAGGGTACGGAAATCCAAGGCGCTTACTTGCATTGAGAGCTCCGTCTCCTCTCTTTCAGCTCTCAGCCTTACCGATGGCGATAGCTTGTCGGAGAGAAGTACATTGCAACGCCTTTGGAGGGCATACTTGCATATGCGATGTATGACCCTGGCACGACTGCGTGGTCCTTCTCGCCTGTTGTTCCACTCAATGCGAATTCTGTGCTGCATGCTGGCTTACATGTCTTCCATGCGAAGCCGACGGCCGACGTTGCCTGGCCGCATGATCGGGGCCTGCAGCGTGTCTAAAGCCATGCAGAGGTGCAGGTTCTACGCGGTAGTCATTGCTGTTCATACCTATACGTACAAGTGTACATAGGTCGACTGGGTTGTGACAAGGATACGTGGTTGTCGCAGTGACAGAGTTTAGACCCGCGGAATGGAGGTAACAAATGGTATAGAAATGAATCGTGATGACTCGCGTACGCCAGGGGCTAACACTGGTGCTGTATATGGGATCGGCAGGTTCTAAAGCCTACCAGGTTGTGACTGGACGCAGGATTCTCATTAGTAGAGATTCTCTACAACGAGCGAGCGCCTTGGACGTTACGAAGTACCGAGTTTCAGCTCAGATATTCAGCGACTCACATTGGGAGTACAACAAACTTAGTTGCCGGCCTTTGTGAAACAATTGTCCAAGAACGACTCCGCTACCAAGTCCCTTTCGAACAGCTCGGGCAGGAAAACGTTCGTTAGCAACAAGGCAGTCTTATACGAAACTTCTATGCGAAGCAACAGCTTTCGTAGAACACTGCCTCGGAGACCACTTGACCGCATGTAGTTGCGAAAGCGCGGCAGGAGAGGACCATCGTGTCTATGAGCAGGTGCTGTAGCCAGCCGATTGAGATCCAGTAGCAATGTAACGACGAGATAAGCTCTGCGACGATTGCTGATGAGAACGTGCGCTCCAATGCTGATGGCTGCAAGGTGATTCAACAGCGTCCAGACATCTTTGATGGATACATCCGAATTTACGTGAGGCGACAAAAGCGTCAACATGGACTCATTGTTCCAGAACATAGCAGCTAGCAGAGGGTATCGCAAGCGTCCCCCCCTCACTACCAGCATTGTCTCGAGTGACGAATATGTCGCATACCATCGGATCCAGGTCTCCAGGTTTTGAGTCACCGCGAAGTAAACAGGAGTTGTATCAGATCGTACGTCGTCCTTCAGTTGGCACCACTTATACCAGTATCCACTCCCGACGCAAGAGTCTCGGTCACGTTCAACAGCGTCCAGAAGCCATGACGGGTCTGCGCCGAGCGCATCGGCCTCAACTGCATGGTGGATGAACATTTCTATCGCGTAGAGTCTCAGTACAGGGTCTTCTGACAACCGAACATATGCTTCGGACTTTGTCAAATTCTCTGAGACGTTGGAAACTGGTGGCGGACGCACACGACCGCTGTGCATAAGCTGCTCTTGGGTGTCATAGTCAAAGGAAGATCCAGTATGCTCACCAGACTGGGAAGATATCGGCACAACAGAGTCTGATGGTTTGGACATGGTGTCCAACCATTCGCGTAAGAACCAAGATCGAGATTCACTGATCTTCTCACTGGGGGCGGCGGCTTTCTCCGGTCTTGCGGGTAACTCGGGGAATTGAAGCCCATATCGACGAGACGAACTGGCAGCTGAAGACCCTAGGCTTACCACGCTAAGGTTCGTGCCGGAAGAGTTATGGTGACTCGTCATTTGCTTGTTGGAAAGTGTTGCATGCTCCGAACCTGCCGCGATTGAGTGCTCACCGCCGAAAAACAGAGGGCTTATCTCATCCAGACAAGGGTATCGCAAGCAAGTTGCGGCGATGCATATATGCCCAGCACCAAAGCATGTCGGAGGAGCGACCTGGCCCAGTTGTTCGAACCCATCTCCGGTAAGAAAATATTGATACGCCGACAGATGAGTGAATTCGACCATCGCGTTGTCCCGGTCGAAAAGCTCCATGGAACCGGCAACGGCTGATCCTTTACTTCTGAAGCTTCTAAGGTCTCCACTCTGAGCTTGTTCGTCGAAGCTGTCTTCAGAGGCGTGATGAAACGTCACCTCAAGAAGACCTCCAGTCATACTTCGCAGACGCCTTGCTAGTTGTCCCATGTTGTGGATGCCATACCTACTCGTGGTCCATTGATGAATCGAGCGTAGTTCTGGTTCGTCCACAAAAGCGAGTACGTGAACCCATTCGCTCGCCGACAGCGGTCTTTGTGCGAGTATGGCCCACTGGAACAATCGCAGGGCTTGTAGTTTCTCCCGAGGAGAGAGCTTGTCGAGAATCTGGTCGAATAGCTTGTGAAGCGTCCTCGGTAGCTCCTCCAGATAGCCAAGGAGTGAAACAAGATCCAAACTCAGGCCGGCATCAAATGATCGTGAGATCGAATCTAACACTAGTCGCACCCAGAGAAATACACCCCCAGCTTTTGAAGCAAGAATGGCTCCAAAGACATTCCTGGTCGATGGCTCCATCTCGTACTGATCCAATTCCCGGTCGACATACCGCTCAACGTCTCCATAATTCTGACCGTCCACAGAAATCTTGGCACAGTATCGAATGCTGACGGTAGGATGACGTCGACAAGACATGCAAATGTTAAGATTAGAGGACGCATTGTAGGCCGTGGTCGTGAGATCCTGCAGCAACATTGCGACATCCCTGGCTTCAGTGTTCTGACATTCGTCTATAGCATCGACGAAGATGTAGACGGGCTCGTCTCTCTTCGTTTTAGCGAATCTCGACAAGATTTCCTTCAATTCGTCGAAATGCCACTCGATGCCATCTGCTTTACCATCCTGGATCAGTTTCAGGTTATGCACCGATTTGAAGTGCTTGAAAGTCCCTGTGCAAAACGGCAAGAGCTGGAATAAAAGACCCTTCAGGAGACCCATCCTGATTTTTTGATCGAAAGTGCCATTGGCGTCGAAGAAGAATGTCGCGACCTGATTTTCTGGACACTTTGCATTTGTTGCACATGCGGCTGCCAGAGCCTTGACCAGTACTGATTTTCCCGATCCCGGATGGCCGGTGAGGCGCAACAGTCCTCGATGTTCGTCAATATTACGTCTTTCGAGCCAAGCACGATACTCCGGATGATCAAGCGGCCAAGTGCATGTTTCTGGCGCTGGCCGCTCGACCATACGCTCCCGGAGACTCATGTTCCGATAAGCTAGAGACATGAGAGAATTGTCTACCGCATGTTGATCTGCGCCAGCAATTGGCTTCACCAGTGTCTGTTGGTCTGGTCTGTCTCAGCAATCGCCCCGAGCAACTGGTGAAGCTACGATTGCGCACCTTGTAAGGGCCTTTGTGATTGACCGCTGCGAGATGTTTGAGTTGCACGCTCGTACAGTTTCTTCACCTCGGCACCAAATTTGCGGTAATTGGCATCGTTGCCGTCTTTGAACTTGCACATACTCAGATGATCTGCATCGAGACTTTCGGGATGTTCTTTTGGATGCCCAAGGGTAGAAGACTCAATCGGAACGATCTGTAGACGTGTCAACGGCTATCGTGCTGTCATCGCCAGAACGACACCGTAAACTTACCAAGTCGTTCAGTATTCCAAGATTGACCCCACTCACTCCCTTGCTTTCTTGGAAAGTCTTCACTTCGAACCGTCGCTCGTCCCAAATGCGCGCAAAAGACTGCTGGTTGCGGACGAGATCATCATTTCGAAGGCCCAAAGAATCCAGTATTGCCGGACTCGTGTCAGTCATCAGAGCGCTTGCGACTCGGCGGGCTATTTCGCCGACCTGGACAGCACCACTCCCTCGGTGCGGTGTGCCCAAGAACACTACCGCAGAAAGGTCTTCGATGATTTCTAAGAACTCACGCTCTTTCGAAGCGTCAGCATAAGACAGCATCTCTTTGACCAGTATACCGCCGAGAGAGTGTGCGATGAAGACAATGGGTCTCCGTTGCGTCCTCTCACGACTCAGCGAGTATAGAAGGTTTTGTCCGTGGGTGAATACGCCACTCTTGTTTGCAGCCTGGCCGGTGCCCCAAGCCACCATGGTGTCGTATCCCCATACCATGATCCTGGCCTGCGGACATTGTAAGGGCAACAGGTCGGTCGGCCAGTAGACCTCGGTGTTTCTCGTAGGCTCAAGACTGGAGGTAGACTCCGCTATAGCCAGTTCTCCAACTAGTTCTTTGAACGTAGCTTTCTTGCGGCCAAAGAGCCTGGCAATACTCAACCCAGAACGCTTACCACTCGGTTTCGTACGTGAGCCGGGCGGATTTGTGTATAGCCATGTCTTCAGTGGGTGGCCTTGAAGGCCGTGAATGATGATGACGCTGTAACACCGTCAGCACCAAGGCTCCCTTGGCCGCTATGCGCGTGGACTCACTCAACGAGATGCGCTTCGTCCGTCGGCGGGGATACCACACTGAAGCCATAATCATGCACAGTGGGCCTCATGTTGGCTCAAAATGAGTCTTCAAGCCCGAAATACGAGTCAAGAGAGGTGTGCGAAAGTTGAGAGGGAGCGCATCGGAACCAGGCTGAGATCAGTTCAAGTACATGTAGCAAGGCAAGACCAAGCTGAGGCACGCCACACAACGACATGCTTACCTGCAAGTGGCGGAGTCGGCCAATGATATTTCTGTACAGTAACCAGGTGGCGCTGTGGTGCAGGTGAGATGTAAATATCTGATATGTGAGTCTCGTTCTGGTACGCGTCGCATGCTGGATGCGCTTCAGATGGAGTAACGAGAAACCTGCCTACCTGATTAGTTAGTTCCAGGCTTACTACAAGCTTAGGTATGAGTGTTTCAAGCGATTACGATGCACCCGAAAAATTGCTCGAGCTGATGAGAGTCGAGACGCGAACGGTGTTTGCCTTCATGCGGGCTGGGACATGCACGCATGACCTGATCGAGTGCAGCATGACTTCTGATGGGCTTCGTTCAGGGAGTTTCGACTTTCAAAAGGCAAACATGGTTTTCAGTATAGCGTAAGAGTGGACAAGACCTGGATGTGAGGTCGTGAGATTGGTGCGTGTGGTTGGAAGGTTGTAAGGTCGGATTTGGGGCAAAAGGGAAGCCACTCCATCTCAACGGTCGGCCATATATATTTAGTCGCCCTTCAATTAGTCTACTACCTTAACGCCACTCATTCGAGCGTCATACTTTGCTTGTATCATTGATAATCGTACAGGATGAAAGGTGTGAGCTTGCGAAACTGATCCAAGCACCGATGTATCAAGACGATGGTTTATCTCTTATCTGAATGTCTAGGAGTATAGAAAGTAATTTCTGATAGCCAGAAAGAGGAATGATTACAAAAGATCGTAGATGCCTATGCCTTGCCGAGAAGACGACAAGAGAGACTGGACAAGTGGTGGAAGAGTCGCGTAAATTAGGTAACAAGCTTGTTGCTTATTAAATACGCTGATAACGAATGTCGTTGGGGGTATGGCATAGCAACAGGGAGCCAGTAGAGCGAAAAGGTAAGAGAGAATTGGAAAGAGGAAATTCGTCACTTCGTCGGTGACGCGCTTTAGTTGCTCCGTCCCTGGACAATAATGTCCGCGATCTTCTCCGCCAGAGCGTAGATGGTGCTCTGCGGGTGTCCCGGAGGCAGGAAGGGGAAGGCGCTGGCGTCGACAACGCGCACTCCATCGACGCCGAAGACTTTGGCCTCGCTGTCAATGACATCCATCTCGTCCACGCGCTCTTTGACGCCGTTGTTGGTGGTGCTCTTGCCCATGCGGCAGGTTGAAGCGGCGTGCCAGACTGTGATGGCGCTTTCTTTAATCGCTTCCAGGATCTCTTCGTCGGTGTCCTTGTCAAGGCCGGGGTACTTTTCGACTCCGGGATGCAGCAGCCCAGCTTCGACGTCTTTTGTCGCGAAGACCTCGCGCATGCGGCGATACCACGAGACGGCGACTTCTTGGTCGACGGGGTCGGTCAGCCAGTTGGGATTGAGGGCCGGTTTGACGAGAGGGTTTGATGATCTGAGGGTGATGTTGCCGCGCGACATGGGGGCGGTCATGGCACCGATAATGCCGACATATTTGTGACCGTCGAAGGGCTGTTGTAACAAAGGGAATCTGAAGTTGCCGACGTAGGCATCTACGGCGATGTGCTCAACCTCAGGCCAGTCTTCAGGGAACGAATCCAGGGCGTCGATCGTCTGTTGGCTGAATTTGCTGCGGTACGAGCCCAGCTGTGAGAGCTTCTCCCAGCCGAGAATGTCGCCGGTATATGTCAATACTCCTTTGCTGTCCGTGACATAATCCGTGAGCGACCGTACGATCTGGACGGGGTTTATGAGGAAAGAGCCGACTGTGGCGAATTTGACTGCGTAAGTAGGTCCAAACAAGATGTGGTCCCACATGTTTTGGCCGACACCAGGTGCGGAGTAAACCTCTTCGATGCCGTACTCCGAGAGCTGATCGCTAGGTCCAATGCCGGACATCATGAGGATTTGAGGCGATTGGAAAGTTCCTGCGGAGACGATAACTTCGTGGCGAGCGCCTATGGTGTACTTTGCCAGACCAACAAGAGCTGAAACTTCGACTCCGGTAGCTTTGGGTCTTCCGGAAGACTTGTCGAACAGAATGCGACGAGCCTGAGTCTGGGTGAAAACCTTTAGGTTCTTTGACGTATCAGAACCTGATATGACAGAGTGAACATAAGACGCCGAAGAGCTGCGCGTCTGATCGCTGGCTCTGATGGTGCTTTGCGAGTAGTGGTAACCTAGAAGCTTGCCGTTGTTGAACTCGCTAGTCGCTTTGAGGCCGAGAGTAAGGAAGGCTCTCTCTATATATGTAGCCCAGGTGGATACCCAATTTCCATAGCCGACTTGGACCGGTCCGCCAGGATTGGAGAAGGCAGACTCATCGTATGTCTCGTCAACGTCGATCGATCTGTCTCTAGGCGGCGTGAAGGTTACAGATTTTTTGAAGTAAGGGAATAGGTTGTCGAGAGTGTAGCTTTGGTCATCGACAGTGTCGGCCCATTTCTGGTAGCTTTGTGTGGTGCCACGGTGGTGGACCATGAAGTTCAAGGCACTGCTGCCACCCACGCATTTGCCTCGGGTGTAGTGGAGCTGGCGATTGTTCATGCCGGCTTGTGGCTCGGTGATGAAGCCCCAGTCGACAGTTGGGATGCTGTCGAGAATGCTAGCTCCCACTCCGATGAAGCCTCCTGCTGGCGTGCTACCGAGGACCGGTTTTTCATACTCGTAGAATCCTCCGGCTTCGATGATGGCGACGCTGTAACCGGCTTCGGCCAACCTCACGCCGATGGCAGCGCCAGCAGTGCCGGCGCCAACAACGACATAATCGAATTCCTGGTCGACTCCGAGAACTCCTTTGACGGCACCCAAAGTTGCGTCGATCAATCCATCGCCCCTGAGAGTTCCTTGCACTGTCGCGAGGAGAGGATCAAGGATGGATTTGGCGACGCCTCCAATGACAAAGTCCAGCAAGCCTGCATTGGTAGACGCAACTAAAGCCAGCAGGGCTATTCGCCGCGTGAGGAAAGATTTGAATGATGAAGGCATGTTTGCTGTATGAGGAAGCGCATCATGACCGCAACGCTCCCACGAGGGATGGCGCCCTATCTTGTAGCAAGCTCGCTGGTGCTACTCCACCACGACGCATCCGCCACCAGCAGTGCACCACCGGTTGACCATCTCGACGTTTGTGAGTGATTGACGGTCCGTGCAGCCACAACCAGTATCATGCTTTGCGCCGAGTCAGATTCGGTCTTGCGGCTAGACTAGTGTTCGGCCCAACTCTAGGGCGAGAATTTCTGGACGCACACCCCAAAGTTGCGGCGGTGGGCAAGTCGCAGAGGGACCATCCGGATCTGTGTAGAGACTATACTCTTGCTATTACCTAACTCGTCTTGCGATCCGACGGTGGGACGCATGAAATTATTGCGTTACCCGATGCAACGTGGCATGGGTTGTGACTTTGATCGGAGTCGTCCCAATAGCGTTGCTGACTGCAAGGCGGTCTCAATTTTGCTCTTGCGCTAGAGAACAATCTTGTCGCTTGCATACGCGAAATTCTTGTTATATGAGGTTTGTTTCGCTTAGCAAAGGTATCATGCGTTGTCTCGAACAAGACGGAGCACCACCATCGAGATCTGTTCACGTCATGCTTGCCTTGATGGGTGTAGAGAGTTCCATGATTTCAGTTCAATCGACCAGTTGAAAGCAACGGTTGAGAGGTTGGAAGGGCCTGACTCGCTGGTAACGTAATGGACCAAGTCGTGCACGAGGTCGAGAAGGATTAAGGTCAGCCTCGGAGTTCGAGCATAGCAGCAAGTGGTGTGTTGGGGTCTGGCAGTCAGAGTCTTCATCCCCGGACCGAGGGTCTTCTGGAGTGAGAAGTTCCATGGACAGCGTCTGCTGGACAGCTGTGCCTCTGCACATGACCCTCCCATGGATTGTAGGGTCCGGTCCATGCAAACAGATGAAAAGGGGAATGCTGGGGAATCGGAGCGATCATGGTTCCTCGGGGGAGCCGCTCGGTTGCGCTCGAGTGGAAGGATGAGGTTTTGATCGACGGCGCTAAAACACCCTTGTGCAGATGCGCAGATCTGGCGTGCCCCTAACACAGATGCTTCAGCCCGGAGGATTGCAAGACACGAGGCCCATCTTACACTTCATACTACGCGATTCGACGTGCTCGGCATACACGTGGGAAACGGTGCTCGGTCCGGTGGCTTGACTAGCAAACACGTGGCAGAAAGCACTTCAGTCGCAATCGATTCGGTATCTGAAACACATTGTACCAGTCTAGACGTCCATGCCGACCCGTGCAAGTGTTGTAACGGTGGAACAAGACAACAGTCGCATGCTGGGGAACAGTGCATGCAAAGATACGAGAGTGTACGAAGCTGCCCGAGGGTTTTTCCCCACGAGTGCAAGTCCACGGCTTGTGCGAAAGCCGTCTCACATCGAGGCCATACTTTGATAGGCGTCCGATGAAACATATCTGGGTGTTCGACAAAGTGTCTACTCAAATACGCCAGAAGTTGGTTTGCCTGAACATGCCGACTCGATCAGACGCGAGCCGTACACCGCTGCTGCAGGTCATTGTGCCCCTGACGCCGACATCGAAGTCCCTTGGTCAAACGTGTACGGGATTCTCCGCAAGTTGTTGCGATGGGATGTTGCCATGTCTCTGACAAAGATGCTGAGGTCCATTTTCAGGCATAACAACCTGCAGCAGTGGTGACAGATACTACTCGGTCTATGCGTAGACTCTGGGGTAGTGTTTCGTGATATGCATGGCAGCTACCGATGTCCAGACGACTCCGCGTTGTTGACGAAGGTGGCTGCAGTTAAGGCGTGTCCACTATCACTACGATAACTGCGGCTTGATCAATCGCTCCGCAACAGGACTGACTAACCATTAGTCAATTGAGGAAGCACTCAAGCCATTCAAAGCCAACGAAAAGTAGTACCCCAACAAACTCCAGAATCAGATAGCGCAGGGCCGACATCTCTAGCGCGAAACGAGCAAAACGCTCGCAGCCTCGCTTGATATTATTGTGAGTCGTTACCGCATATCAGCCCACGCTGCTCGCAAGGATTGTGAATAGCGGTCATAGTCGCCCGTGCCGATTGGAGCAAGGCAGCTTACCCCGTCAATATCTAGCGTCTTCACTGAAGGGGCCGACGAGCTTCCCGACGATCCCTTGTTCTGCACGTCCGGCAACCGCAGGTGCTCGTACAATATATCCCGGCTGAGCCGCGCTATCCTGCCAGTAATATCGACTTTGATGATCATTGATGTGGTCGTACTTTCCCCTCGAGCATATCATTGATTTTGTGTGGCTTGTGTCGACCGTTGTTGGCGACACAATGCAGCCATCTGCGATTCCGACCAACAGCCAAGAATCCGAGGACATGATCAAAGCCGAGGCTACGACACCAGTCAATTAGTGCAAGGTCGTGCTGCCATGTACGGTGTCGTGGTGCAATGTGGCGTCGTATCCCGTGACTTTCGTGTGGTTCAATTCAAATCACAGGTCGGGTATTATAGGATGCGCTCAATGGATGCGGGCACTAGGGTTTCGTTGATCGAAGCCAGGAAGAAATGCTTTAGGCTCTCACCTACAACTTCTTGAACGAATGCATCCTGGACGTCCGTGTACACTGAGCTGATTCGTTGATCTTCCGTGCAGAGTTTGGACTGAGGAGAGCAAAACAGCCCTTATTTCAGAGACGTATCGGATTTTCTGGTTTGGAGGAGGCCAGGATGTGCAAGAATGCTCCCTTCAGTCGTGACTTTGAGATGTTTTCCAGAAATACCTGGAAGCATTAGAATGGCGGTGTAGCTTGAGACCACCCTGCGTTGGCCAGGTCTTTGGCATGGATCACGATCAGTCCTGACGACACTGTCACCTGATGCGAGACTTGCAGGTGGAACCGTAGTATTCCCGGTAGTTCATCCATAGTCAACGGCAGGCAAACCAGGTTGTAGATGCGTCTCTTATGCTGAGTTTCTTTCGTGGACCAGTCCTTCTTCAGGCCACGCCAGCTATCCTGCTCCAATGGGTGTGACTAAGGCTACTTCGTACTAGATTAGGTCAAGTCTATAAACTTGATGGATCAGGGAGCTGTCGATATGGCAATTTCGTAAGGGGTGTATGCTTGATGCTAGTGCTGACTGCCCAGGATCTGTGCGGCTGTCGTGTCCATCGGCCGCTCCCAGGAGTGGTTTTTGACTTTCCAGAAGGGCAGTCGGGACTTTGTGGATTTGCCAGCAGGCAAGAAGGCTAGGCGAAAGGGAGACTCATACTTACTTTCGAGATGTTTCCCACATGGTTAAAGATTACATCCGGTGGCAGGTCGCTCACTTACTGCGTTTCTGATCTGCCGTTCGATAGCACGAGCACCAGTTTACAGGCGCCGGGGATGGTGAAAATCACGGCTGACACGCCAGCACCACGCCATGTGCAGCAGACTCAGAAGTCAAGATCCCAGGATGGGCCGATGGATCCCTCCGTATCGTTTGACATGGAGAAGCAAGCAGTCGGACGATTCAAGGCGTGGCCTTCTTCTCACTGAGCCAGTCTTGCCGCTCTGTAGCCGGTCAAAAGTTGGCGCTGTCGAAGAAAGAGAAGAAAAGTACGCTGGCTAATTCAGGGTTGCTCGTGGCCGGCCGGCTCGGAGAGGTGTAGCTACAGTCACGTAAGTCGCCAGTTGAAGTTGAGGAATGCATTCATTTGACTCACCATCAAAGCAGGACCTAAAGTCACCCTCGATCAGCCCAGCTCTGAGGCTCTTAATACCGAGGGGTATTCCCTTGGCTCACCGACGTGTCTGCAAGCTGATGCCCAGGCTCTTTGGTTAGTGTTAGTCGACGAGGTGCGTGTCAGGTGGTCTCCCAGGCTGTGCGATCTATTTCGATACAACACAGCGACGCACTTGGCGCAACGGATGAAACGCCCGTCGCAGCGTTGTAGACTGACATCTGGGCTCGGATGGTGAGATAGTGAGCTGTGGCTGCAGAGAAGTTGTTCTTGCAGCGGAGGAGCGTCCCGAGTCTCTCGACGACGCGATGATTGGTCAGCGGACTTCACCTCCTCTCCTCCCCTCGACGCCGCACGAGTATATAAACTGACTAAAGCTGCAAACGGTATGAAGCGACGAAGAAGCTAGATTGTATTTTTTCGTAAGGGGTATCTTCAACATGAAAACTAAGGCCGAAAAACGCTACAGCCCTAAGATGCGAAAAGAGTGATAAACACCGTTTAATCAACCCGTCTCAAAACCCCCAACTCCACCAATCGTTCCCAAACCCCATCCTTAGCAACCGCAGCCTTCCGATTGAAAACAAGCCCGTCCAGCTCAAACCCATCCTTAGGGCAACAACTGTACGCAAGCAACAACTCATAAGTTCGCCTCCGCATAGCCGTGTCCTCGTCCAGCTTACTCCTGTAAATCCTGTCCTCGTCGGCAACAGCACTAACACTAACGCTGTTATCCGACGCCGATACCTCGCTTCGCGGTCCGTAGAAGCCTTGCGTCAACGGATTGCTCTTGAGATCCAACTTCCGTAACTTCTGCAACTTGCCCAGCGTCGCGACGGTTTTGCGCAACCGCTCGACGCGACAGCCAGTGAGAGTCAACTTTTCCAGCGCGCCGAGAGGAACCAGCGGGCGGATGTCTTTGAAGCCGTTGTAGGAGAGGTCAAGGGTGCGGAGGTTAGGGAATTGCAGGCCGAAGTTGGCGGGGATGCCAGAGAGGCCGGTGTCGGAGAGTGAGAGATGTTTGACAGTCATGAAGGGGTGGGTAATCTGGAGGTCTGGAATGGTGTTGCGCGATAGGCGGATGGTTTGCGCTTCGATCGGGGTTTGGAAGATTTCGATGCGATGGCTTTCCGGGAGGGTTTGGCCGCACATGGACAGCAGGTCGAGCTTCTTGAGCGTGCTAAGTCCGGTGATGTTCGATAGTCTGTTGTTGTCTACCTCCAGTGTTCGGAGGTTGGGGAAATTCGTGACGTCCAGAGACTCCAAACCGCATGATCGTAGGGACAAGTGTCGTAGGCGTGGCATTTGAGATGCGACGACTAGAGATTCTCCCAACTGGTTGTTGTCGAGCTTCAGAGTGCGTAGAGAGGTCAGGCCTTCCAGCCCTTGGATGCTAGTGATCTGATTCTCGCTGACGTCCATTTCGACGACTCTGCCGAATCTGAAATGCTCGAAGTCCAGCTCGCGAATCGAGTTCTTACGAGCGCTGAGAGTGATCAGTCCATCAAGATCTGCGATACCATCAAGTCGACGGATGCGGTTGTTGTCAACGCGGAGTTCGCGCAAGTGTATGAGGTGTCCAAGCCCATCCAGACTCTCCAGGCCATTGCTTGAAATATCAAGATACTGCAGGTGCATCAGGTGAGTCCAGGATGTCAAGCTGACCAGTTGATTCGATCGTGCATTGAGCTCACGAACGAACATCGGTACGCCATCAAGCTGTGTCAGCGCGTTGGATGAGACATCAAGTTTCTCAATCCTTGCACAATGCTCTCCCAGATTATGCAGAGACTTGAGTGACTTGTTGTGCAAGTCTAGCGATGTGAGATCACTCCAGTAGATCTCCCGTCCTTGCACATCGGTGATCGCTTTGACTAATTCCGTGGTTGCGACGGTGTAGGGATCGCCGGCCTCCACTGCCGCATAGCTAGCAAGCCTAGTAGCCAAAGCACGTTCAGATGGTCTTTCGTGGTCCTCTTCGTTGACGGTAAAGTCAGGGAGATCGCTCAGCAGGAAGGTGTTGTTGATGTTGGCGTTGGGATTCGTCGTCGCAACCTGAAGCTTAGCAACATCTGCTGGCACGGCTGTAGACTTTTTCGGAAGAGGGGCGGGTATCGATACCTCCATCGTTGGTGCCAAGTCGGAAGGATCACTTTCATGCTCATCATGGTAATGTGCAAGCGTGGTCTCCTCTCCTGGCAGTTTGGGATTTTCATGTCCAGGTCTCTGAGTCCGTTGCGGTGAGTCCTCGCGCTCCACGTCGCTCTCGACACCTGTGTCATCAAAGGACAATCCGGTCCCATCAAGCTCATGATGCACAATGGTCGTAGCTTCTAACTCCTGTGATGGGTGCGTGACGTGGACTCGTATTGGTCTTTCCACAGTCAGGTCTGATATCTCGCGGAACGGATCGTCATCACTTGAGAGCGCATCGCGAGGGTCCAAAAACTGCTTGTGCTCGAAGCTCTTGGAACGGATCCAACAATTCTTCGATCGGTCGAACGTCATGCCATGCACCTCCCCTCCGATCAAGTGCGCCACCTGTTGGGGTGCCAAAGTCCGCATGTTGTCGGATTTGTGCGTGTTGTACGTGCCGTAACGGGCTTCGTCGTCTCCATCCTCATCGGCTACACCTTCTTCTTCTCCACCTTCGTCCTCGTAGTCTTCGTAAGTTTCATCATCCTCCTCGGCTTCTGTGATACCGCCCAATAAGATGCTCTCATTGACGTTGCCGCGGAGCAATTCGATGACCTTCTTCGCCTCATTGATGTAGTCCTTCGTAGCCGGTCCTTGTGTCGGTGTCGAGTTACGCGGGCGAGCAATCTTGCGCTGTGCAAGTACGTCCGGTGGGGCCGCGTTCTTTTTCTCGCTCTGCCGTGCTTCTTTGCGCTTACCACCAGTGATCGCCTCTTGAAGCTGGCTATGGTAGGAGACGTTGGCATCTGTCATGCTCTGCAACTCAGAGTTGTGCAGGGTGCGACGGCGTTTCGGCGTTGGGCTTACAAGAGGCGACCTCGGAAGCGGTCTCTTACCTTCGATGACGCTCGAATATTCAAAATAACCATCCGTGTCTTCGATGTACACTTGCGGAGGGGATCGGGTCTTTGTCAAGACGGTATCGTGGTTGTCTGGTTCTGCACTGGCTTGTACCGGCGAGGACCTCGTTTTGGGGAGAGTCAGATTTGCTGCTCTGGCTGATCCGAGCACGCTGCCTCTGGACGTAATCCGCCTTGCTTTTGCTGTTGCAGTCTCGAGTGCCGGGAGGGATTCTTTGCGGAACTCAAAAGGCATACGACTTCCAGGAGCCGGTACGTCAGATGACGGTGAGCTGCTGCGCAAGGATGGGCTTTTACTGTATGATTCGTTGAGCTCTGACGGCCGTACGTCCTCGTTTCCGTCCACAGTGTCCTCTGTTGTGTCTTCCAGTGCCCGATCAGCCACTTGGAAGGAGTAGTCGTCCAGTTGCCGAGCGCCGAACGATACCGACCATTTGTGTTGCTGGCTTTCTCCCCGTCTGTGGGCGGCAATAAGTTCCGACGACTCGTTCTGAGGAGGCTCACTAAAGTCCCAATCAGTAGAAAACGCTGCTTGCTTCGTCCGAATCGGCATGTCCTCCTCCACCTCGGGCGCGTCAGTGAAGCCTGAGACGTGTCTTGCCTCCAGCAACTCGGGATCTTCTGGATCAATGCCAGACGTCTCTGTGTTGACCCTGTGACGGTTCGGTGTGCTGTGTTCATGATCGGCCGTCTCCGACTCATCCGCATCCATTGCTAGTTCAGCTTCACGAGCACGCTGTGAGGTCTCGGTCTTATCGATTTCCCTGCGTTGCTTGAGAATGTCGGCCCGGGTGGCATGGTCAATACGAACAGCGTTGAATTGTACTCCGCCTGTGGAAGTGGTGCGCTTTTCTAGGAAGACAGGTGTAAGGTCTTCGAGCTCGCTGTCCGTGGCCGAGAGATTTCCAGTGATATTGCGGCTGCCAGGTGCCAGATGTACAGAGTTTTGCCTCGAGTCCGTATCGCGGCCAGCGCCAGCCTCGGTATGGTTCGGTTCTGATTCGAAGTGACCATCATCGTAACCGGTCTGGTAGTTGCCGTTGACATGGACTGTTGATGCCCTTGGCTGCCTAGTAATGATCTCAGACTTCGGGCTCTCTGCTCGCTGCGGACTTGCCGATCTTGAGCTCCCGTGCGCCGACTGCACGTCTTCGTGCTTCCAGCCGTCTGAGTTTCGGTGCTTGTGGTGATGTCCTTCTCTTGACATGTCGCTATTATCCAGCGTCTGATCGCGCTCACTCTGGGCCCAGTCGGCGCTTTCTCCAGGGTTGGTGGACTGCTCCGCTTGTTCATACGACCTCCTCCTCGAGTCCAAAGGCTCCGGCGAGCGTCTTGCGGCTTGTCCTTTTGGTGATACTGCCGAACTCCGCGCAGATCCCTCCTCGCTTTCCATGTACCCTGCCTTCTGCTGCTGCTCTTCTGAATCCCCCAAGCGGTCCTTAAGCGCTTGCATGCGACTCTGGTAGCTCTTGTTAGAGTCGCTCAATTCGTCGATCTTGCCCATCATTTCGGAGAGCATGTCTGCAACACTCGATTGCGACAATTGCGATGCTGGCGAACATTCTGGAGAGTTTTCGTTTGTGCGCTTCTCGTTAGCGGCATGCGCGGGTGGTGGACTGGAGGGCATGAACATGTCGAACCCATGTCTTTGGTTCGTGTTGGCTGGGTTGGTGTTCTCGGCCCTGTGATCCATGGACAATCTGTGTTTGAGGCCCAATTGACTGTGTTTCTTTTGAGAACCAGAATCAGAGGGTTGATTTCGGGTGAAGATATTCTCAAGCGCGGACGGCCCGAAGAGGTCCGTCTGATCGCCGTAGCTCATGTCGCCGTTAATGAGTCGCTTCTTCCAAGCAAGCGACTGCTGTTTCGCCGGCGAATTACTCTGTGCGCGTCTGTTGACAGTGCCGTCCATGGCGTCCGAGAAGCGACTGCGCAAAGTGCCAGGCTCGGATTTCGGGCTTCCAGCTGTTGAAAGTGCATTTTGGGCGTCTGTTGCTGGTGGAGGCGCGGCATCCCAGGTGGTGTCGTTAGCAGGGAGGCCTACCAGCCAAGGGAGAACGGCTGCCGACGCCATGATGTGGTGGAGGAAAAGTGGTGTGCGAGGTTGTGGGAAGAGTCGAGTGGTGAATTGGAAATCGGCAATCGCATTGTTTGGCGCATCAACAGCTTTGGTGATCGACGGCGGCAGGTGGAGTGGAACTTGGCTACGTCGGGCTGGGCGCTAACGCGAGGAGGCCTGGCGCCGCGAATCTCTCGAGCCTAACACTGTTATAGTACTGTGCACAACCCGGTAAGACGAGCAAGACAAGGCATGTTGTCATGCCCAGCTATATCGGTGTGTCCGATATGTGTGTTGCCTAGTTACGTCCTGACTGACGTGCATGCCGTAGCGTGCTTCAAACAAGTCACTTATCGTATACGAGTATACAGTACATGTATCACTGCATAGCACTCACAGAAGCCTCCATCTACACCTAATCACTGTACGGTATGACCAAGTCACAATTAATATACAGAACGACCAACATCGACCCAAGCTAAGACCTCAGAGCCTTGACCCTGCCGGGATCGTTGGGAATCCTCACCCACAAACCGTTGCGAGTAGTCTAAAATGCCCAGTCCAACGCTTGTTTCGTATATATAGACCTTGCAAGCAAAGTTGGGCTTCACCCCTCGCTGCGTGGCTGGCGCTTGCCGCTTGCTGTGGCGTTTGTTATGGCAACACCCGCCCTTCCCGTCACCAGCGTTTGCCTGTTCCTGCACCAACATCTCGACCACACGCATGCACGCGCGCGCTGGTGGACGACGGCTCGAAAGTGTACGAGGTCCCGACCACTGCTCTGGAAACACCACCCGTACGGAACAAATGCCGGTCCATCACACGCCCTGAGAATATCCATGTTCCTTGCCCGAGCCCTCGTATAACATGATCAGGACACACAGACCGACTGGTCACCACTGGACATGCGCCTCTCACTTCCAGCAGTCTAGGCAATACCGAAACCTGGATGCTCAAGACTGGACTGCTCCTTTTGCCAGGACCTTGGTCACTGATCCGGACGATGGATTATCCGACTCCCCAAGAGCGGCAAAACGTCGAAGAGTTGAAAGTCTCGCGAATGGCTTCTTGGAAGGGAAACCCTTATTCATATCCTCTGCTCTCGCGAATGGCCCGGACCTCACGACAACTGTAGACAAAGTCTTGCATGAAAAGGGCCTGACCTGGGACGAGCTCTTGGATGATCACGATGACGAGCTGTGGGCTGATGGAGAGGATGGATGGACTACCCTGAAGAAGCGCAGTAAGGCGCGCTCGCGGGTGAAATCGTCTCAAAGTCAGCCGAATAGCTCGAAGAAAAGCTCGAGGCATCTTGTCAGTGTACTAGTGCCAGCTACCGCCATTTCTCAGCCACCAGCTCACAGTTCGACAACAAATTTGCGACCACACATCTCTACTACACCCAGCAATGAAGCTCTACTCAGAGCCGCTGAGCTGTGGGCCCGGAAAGCCTCCCTTGTAGCAAAGTCTGCTGTACCATATGAAACGCTCATGCCTCTGCAAGGTCAAACGACACAGTCCGCTCCGCCGACTGCTAAAGCAGCTTCCAGCTTCAGACAGTGCGACTCATCACGACCTTTCAACCCGAATACTCCAGCAGAGACTACCATGGCCGACGAGTTGCGGCTTTCAAGAACAGATTCGCCTTCTCACAGACCGAGAGCTTTTACTGTGCCTGTAGAAAGCTTTGATTCTGGAACTACCATAGAGGAACTGCCCACGCAGGAGGATACGGAAGATCCCACGGCAACTGGGTCTACTGCGATGGAACTATGCACAGCTGAGCAAAACCTTGCCGGTACTAACAGAACTTCCAACGGAGATGTTTTGACAAGCCGGAACCCCCATTCTGCTTCTGCTGGCAACGTCCACCCAGCCTGGACCCCAATAAATGACAGACAAACACGGGTGTCTGCGTCAGGACCATCATCTCATACACACGACGCGACTTCTACTGCTATGGCGCAATCTTCGTTCATTCCGTTTGGAACAAGTGTACTAGATCCCGTCACGACGCCGCATCCCGTATCTGCAGCCAAAGCTACACCACAACGGACTACGACTTCAACTCGTCCCCGAAAATCTGCCAACACAACAAGCAGTTCCAAAGAGACATCACAACAGTCAAATCAATCACGACTGACACACTCCTTCAATGCTTCCAAGACCGAGTATATTGCAGCGGAGAAATCGCAGAGTGGCTCGACGCCTTTTGTGTACCGGAAGAAAACAAAGGCAACCAAATTGAAACCACCAAGCCCTTCACGGTTTGAAAGCGACATGCCGCAATCTGCAAAGCCGAACAGGAACGGAGAAGTCGCTCCCAAGCCGAGTGATCTATCCGCTCATCGTGCAACCGCTACGCTTACTCTCGATCTGTCATTTACCCGCGACCCATGCACTGCTCCAGCAACTCACATGACCCTTGTCGAGGAACACATTAACAAGAAGCTTCCCAAAGATGTCGATTTAGCGCGCCGCACATCGTCCGTTAAGAAAGCTTTGCGTGCCGAGATGCGGTTGTCTGGGGCTGATTTTTCGCGGGCGCCTGATGAGCCATGTTCGTCGCAGCCAGACGAGCATCTCGAAGAAAGCGTATCAACAAGCCAGAACCAACTGAAACATGTTGCCACTCGCGACTCGCGCAGTACGAGGCGGTCAACGGGAGAATGGCAAGGCACGCAGGTCCTCCTCAACCGAGCGCAGCACGATCTCTTTTTGTCTCCTAACAAGTTTGATCTGCCACAAAATGTGGCATCCCCAGTCATCTTACGCGATGAGCCTATGGACTCGGGCATGCCGCAACCGCTTCACGATATCATCAGCACGCGTCAACCTCGCTGCGAGCCTTCACAGGAATATCTTCCGGGCACTCAAGCACTGCTAGACAAATGGTCGCCATGGTCCACTGCCAAGAAGACCAAATCTAGCAAACGCGCGAGCTTCGCCCCTTCGCCCTTGGCAGACAAGACGCCTGCAAACCCGCCTACTAAATACTCCATTAAATCGAGGATCCTCCAAAACCCAGACGCCACCGAACGAGTTCAAGACACGGCGATCAAACAACGCAGAAGCAGCCTCCGCTTCTCTACATCTACAGCCGAAAGTCCAGTTCCTGTCCAGCGCGTAGCTGCCATGCCTCTACACGTACAGACCGCCGCCATCACTCCACGATTGGCGACGGAAAGAATGTACCTGACCCCCAGCATCAGCAAGCACGTGGCTTCACAGTCTTTCTACGGTCCAACGCAGGCAGATGCCACCTCCCCCGGGATCAATCTAGATCTTACTAAAGTCTCGTTCGCCAGTGCTGCCTTGCAGCCCCCTGTTGCTTGTTTCGATGATACAACGATAGCGACGGATTGGGGCTCGCAAGCCAATTTCACAACCTACCAACGTGGCAGTGATGAGCCGTTGGCGGAGACGGTCATGGCGGATGTTGCGAGCACTTTCCTAGACACCAGGGACTTTGATCGAGCTATGGAAGGGGTATAGGCAGGCTGGTAGTCTCTCGTGTCACAGACGTTTTCTTTCCTACAGGGGATCGGTGCAATTGGTGCAGAAGGCGTGCATACATGTATACATCCATACCCACGTACATACGCTGATGCGATGCGGACCTATTCATTTGTTCTATCTTTCTAATGTTTTCCTTCCCTGGTGGATCAACGATCGCACCCGACGCCTCAAGACGGGACGAGTGTTGTTGTAGTCTATTATACCATAGATGCTTACGGATCCAAAGTCGCACCCGGAAGGCCAAGAGATGTATCAGGCCACTTCGTGCAACAAAACAACAAACCTCTACACCTGCTGGAACATCCACTTCGATACACCACTGACTGGAAGAAATGGTGTCCAACCTGTTTGCCTAGTCCCTGCTCGCGTCAGAAGGAAAACCAATCAGCCACCATACCCAAAGGCACCATCGCGTCGACAACCAAAAAGTAAAGAGCTGGACAGTGGCAAAAGAACGATCCACATTCCGAATCGGGGAATTGAACCCCGGCCTTGTCGGTACTGGTCTTCTTTCGAAGAATGAGAGCGACAAATCCTAGCCACTAGACCAATTCGGATTATTGGATGAACAGATAATACTGTTCGATAACAAAATTATCGGCCAGTCATTTCATATAGCTGTGACTGTGTAGTGGAACGGCAGTGTTCGGACCTGCATAGATCGTAGGGCGAGGACGTGGTTGGGACTTCAACATACAATTGCCTCAATGAACGGGATGGCAACTCTTATCAATGACATTGAGTATGGTGTATGAAGAGACCAATGTACTCCCTGACCCGCCAGCTATGATCACGTCGAAACGAAACAGCACACAGATCCGTGTGATGGTGGAGTTACGTGACTTGCAGCTTCAGACTTCCAAAATGGTAGACCATCTAGACAAGTTCTTAGCGCCGAATCTTCCGTACCCAATCGTGAATTTTGAAAGGATCGAACTCGCTCTTCGGTCTCTCAGAAAGATCATTGGGAGGCGACATTCGATTTATTGTTGGTCTCATACCTATAGGAAACGACTTCCTTTGAGATCGCATACAACCGTCACTGCTGTCATCATTATTAGTGTAAAATGTCTTCCTTCGTCATCAGAAAGTGTTATCGATAAGCCCAATCCTAAAGCTTTCAGCAACGCGAACTTCCCAAAAGCTCAATCGCAATTCGCATCGCAACAGGAACAACTACTTCACCACCAACAAATCACACAAAAATGCAATCCGACCGCCGCCGCCTCAATGCGCCCGCAGGCGGCACCGCACCACCCACCTACGCCCCCACCGCCACGACCCCTCCCCGCCGCACGCGCAAACCAGACGAGCACCGCAAGATCTTCCTGCAAACAGGCGTGGTGCCCTCGGCCGCCGGATCCGCCTACTACGAACTCCCGCCCCAAACACCCGCCTCTTCAGCCTCCGACAACAGCAACAACAGACTCGTACAACCGCCGACCTCCAGCCTGAAAATCACCTGCACAGTCCACGGCCCGCGCCCTCTGCCGCGCAACGCCGCCTTCTCCCCGAACCTGCTCCTCACCACGCATGTGAAGTTTGCGCCTTTTGCGACGCGCAGTCGGAGGGGGTGGGTGAGAGATGCTGGGGAGCGGGATTTGGGGGTGCATTTGGAGACTGCGCTTAGAGGGGTTGTGATTGGGGAGAGGTGGCCGAAGAGTGCGGCGGATGTTGTCATTACTGTTCTCGAAGGTGAAGAGGACGGGTGGTATGGGGTTGGGAAGGAGGCTGAGGGCAGCGGAAAGGCGGGCGGTGGCGGGTGGGGGTCGATGAGTGTTCTGGCGGGGTGTGTGACTGCTGCGAGCGCGGCGTTGGTGGATGCTGGGATTGATTGTGTGGATCTTGTTTCGGGTGGTGTTGCGGCGCTTGTGGAGGGTGGGGATGGCGATGTGGGAGATATTGTTGTGGTTGACCCGGTGCCTGCGGAGCATCAGATCAAGGCGGCTTGTTTGGTGGCTTATCTGCAGTCAAGGGACGAGATTACGGAGATGTGGATGAAGGGAGAGGCGGGTGCTGAGTTGGAGGAGATGGTTGAGCAGGCGGTTAAGGCTGCGACGCTTTCGAGGGGTGTGCTTGTTGATGCGGTCAAGGAGGCTGCTTCGGCGAAGGCGGGTCTGCAATTGCAGGATACTACTATGACTGGATGAGGATGGGAACTCTAGGATTCGTGCAGCCAAAATCTCTGGCTGAAGCAGCCAGCTATCCGGTCCATCTCTACGCGACGTTCTGGTTCGAACGAGAAATGATTTCCGGCTGAGAAAATGGCCGATCATCACACGATTGGGCATGACGCATGCCAACCAAAGTCGTACGTGATCATTGGAACCTCGAAACGCAGTACGATGAAAGCGACCACGTCGAGAGAGACTGAGCACACAGCTCTTGCTTGTGCTATAATGAACGAACGGTGCTCTCATGCTTCGTAGCAACAGAGCCACTAGATCGGGTTCCGGCCAACGCGATACATGCACATACCCATAAGCCAACTACATTCGAACCAGCATTGATAGTTCTTACAAATATTAGCTTTCGGTTGAGGTCAAAGCTATATCGACGGCCTCCCAAGGAACAACGGATCTCGCGAATCACTTTTAACATTATGTATGACTCTGTGCAGTGTGCTACTCATCCACACTACCGCCGTGACAATCCTTGAAGTCAGACAAAGTACCTTAGGTCCGACGCGACTTGATCTACGTCTTGTGATACGACATCAGACAACAGGTCATACATATCTACATGTATACATGCATTGGGACTGGTCATTGACGATCCATCGACAAAAAATAAGAGTAACCTCCACCTTATCACATACAACTCCTCTTCTTCCAAACACCATTTCCCCTTCATCCCTTCATCCATCCCGAAGCCAAAGGCAAGAAATCCCCAAACCCCTCACTCCCATCCTAAAACTCCACATCCTTAGCAGTAACCTTCCCCGCGCCCTCCTGCGCCTCCTGATCCCCCTCCACCGGCGGCAAACTAAACGGCGCAACCAAAAACTTCCTCCTACTCAGCGTAAAAGCCAAGTCCTCCCCAATGCTGTTCCCAGCCCCCGCGCCACCCTCCCCTCTCTCGGAGACCAGCGGCAGCTTGTGGACTTTTACCATTCCCTGCGGCTGCTCCTCCTTCGCTGAAGAAGACGTCGTTGGGGCAGCAGTGGCGTAATGGCTCGGGTGCGAAGCGTCCATCAAGTGCGGGAAGGGTGTGAGTTCGAGCACGCCGTCGGAGAGAGTCTCGGCTGTGCGGGTCAAGGCTGTGGAGCGCGGGTGGAGGGTCAAGGGGAGGGTGGTTATTGCTGTTAGGCGGGTTGGGTGGGCGCGGAGAAGGGCGCGGAGGGCGTGTAGGAAGGTTAGGAAGGCGGTTGGTTGGGCTGAGGTTGGGGGGTAGAGAGCTGGTGAGAGGATCGTGGGGATCACGAGGCGGTGGATTGTTGTTGGGGAGGTGGTTGTTAGGGCGGTTTGGAGGCTTGTGATGATGTTTTGGAAGGGCGAGGCGGTGCGGGAGAGGGGGATGTGGTTGATTTTGGCGGTTGGGGGGATTGTGAGGCGTTTGGTCAGGTCGAATGTGTGGTTGAAGGGTGTCGAGGCTTGTTCTGGGTTGCCTTCTTGGGATGTTGTTGGTGTCGATGAGGATCGATCGGGGAGAACTGTTACTTACCTGTCAGCTGGATGCTGATTTGAAAAGAAGAAAAGGGAGAGATCATGGATCGCAGGTAAAGAGTGTTCGGATATCTCGAGCTATCGGATGCGACCCATACACAAAACCACGCACACACGCACACGCACCTCTTTCGCCCGCCTGTCCAAGACGTTCATACCTCCAAGCAATCTTCATCCTATCCTGCGCCGCCTTGTCGGTGTCTGCGACTTTTTCTTGCTCCTGTTTGCGCAGATACCTCGCATCCGCCAGACCAGGCAACTCCCTCGTCCAGCCCTCACCCACGCCTACCACGTGCACCACATGGCCCTGCAAGATGCCTTCGGCGGCGTAGTAACGCAGCAGCGCACCGGCGAAGTCTGTCGTGTCGTGCTCGCCTATGAGCAGACTCGAGCCGAGCGCGAGACCGCTGTGGCCGCCGAGCAGTCCATCGATTGAGGGCGCGCCTGTGGACGTGACGGGATGTGAGGTTAGTGGGGAGGGCCGCACGCCGGGGAGCTGGTCTATGGGTGTTGGGGCTTCGGGTGTTGTGGAGGATGCCGGAGATGTGGGTTGGCGGCCTATGCCAATGTTGCGTTTGCGGAATGCCATCCTTATAGTTAGTTGGATGTGATGTTCAGAGTCATGGAAGTGAGGTGAAGTTTGTCGGTCGTGGTTTGAGAAATCTTGAGCAGCACGGTGCCGACCAATGACGTGAAGTCTCACGACTCGATTCAAGATTGCACTCAGGACATTCGATCAAACAATCTGTTTGGATGACAATAATACCTACCAACAAAATCTTCTTGACGATGAACACATTTCTACTTCTCATGGTCGGCCTGGCCAGCTTCCTTCTCCTCGTCCTGGCCCTTTTCGCCTTGTCTTCTTGCCTCGGAGACGAAATTCGGGCAGCCTGGAATGGCCGTGAACGATATGTGCCAACCACCTTTGGTCAACAATACGCACGAAGCATGGGACATGGAGGTAACCAAGCAGGCTGGGAGCAAATTGAAATGGAAGATTTAATGGATGAGTCCTACAAGCACCGGGACTGAATCTCTCTGCTGCTCGACTCGACTCTTTGCCAGACTTCAACATCTCCTCGGCCTGGCGTCTCTCAGCTCCCCAAAGGATACGAATAAGCACCCTCTCTTCTCGACACACAACAAGGTGCACTGGAATCGATTCTCCGCAGTCCGCTCCTCTTTGACTAGGCTTCATTGTGCCGCATTCCCTTGCTCTCTCAGCATTTCACACCGAACGTACCTCTTTCTGTGGCAACAGGTGACGCGTCGCGATTGCATGCACCATGGCTTCTTCGCTCTTCCACGCGCACAAAAATCAATTCAGCGCCTCGCTTGGAAACCTTTGGTATTTCCAAGGACCGGGGTTATTTCGTTACCAGCCAGCGAGAAGATCGAGGAAGAAACCATTCCTGGATACGTCGCAACACGGTACTATCCCGTCAGGATTGGACAGATCTTCCGAAATCGCTACCAAGTCGTTGGGAAACTGGGATATGGAATCACCTCGACCGTGTGGCTGGCACGAGATATTGAGTAGGTCGTCCCCTCCCTCCTGATGCCGACACAATACTCATGCGTATTAGCCAATGCCAGCATGTTGCTCTCAAGCTCTACACGCGATCGGAATCCACAGCGGGTGAGCTCGACAGTGAGCTCGACGTTTACAAACGTATTGCAAACTCATCCGAGCGGCATCCGGGTCGTCATGCCGTTCGCTCCCTGATCGATTCGTTCGAACTCGAAACTCCAAGTGGCAGGCACCGATGTCTGATACACACACTTCTCTGGGAGAGCGCGCTCAAGATCAAGAACCGCAATCCAATACGAAGATTACCACCACCAGTTATAGCCTTCTTGCTCAAGCGCTTGTTCCTCGCATTGGACTTCCTTCACCAGGAGTGCCATGTAGCCCACACCGATATCAAGGAAGCGAACATCTTGCTCCCAGCAGATTCATCCGTCATGTCACAGTTCGAGATCCAGGAGTTGAACGAGCCTAGCCCAAGAAAGGATGTTGACAGCAACATTATCTACCTCTCTCGCAAAATGGGCACGCCGAAAGCCTTTGGCGCTCCTGTGCTGTGTGACTTCGGATCAGCTGTACCATTGGACGATGGGCTGGAGCATCGCGAGGATATCCAATCCGACATCTACCGGGCTCCAGAAGTCATACTGGATATTCCGTGGACGTACAGCGTGGACATCTGGAATGCGGGTTGTATGGTGAGTAGCAATCAAGTAGACACACTCGGTGGGCCGGAATCTGACTTCTTTGAGGTTTGGGACGCCTTCGAGGGCGAACACTTGTTCACCGGCCTTGACCCAGAACACAACACATATCGAGGAAGGGCTTACTTGTCTGAAATGATTGCACTCCTGGGCCCTCCTCCACCTAGTCTACTCGCTCGCGCGAATCTGAAGAGCAAGTTCTTCTCTGAGGATGGTGAGCGGTCCAAGTCGTAGCGGCAATTTTCACGCACTATGCTAACACTCTCGCAGGCGGAGACGAAGAGGACAGGGAGTGTTTCTTACGTCTCATGCGTAAGATGCTACAATGGGAACCGGGGAAGCGCAGCTCCGCTCGGGAGTTGGTAGAGGACGAGTGGATTGTGAAGCACACCACGG
>Ga0265797_10000556_pt1 | contig 67798 bp, 105 predicted proteins | sample P2T30metagenome_FD_192433 | JGI IMG/M metagenome (GOLD analysis project Ga0265797, IMG submission 192433) | Plant litter microbial communities from East Loma Ridge, Irvine, California - P2 T30 | ecosystem: Environmental > Terrestrial > Plant litter > Unclassified | place: USA: California...
CAAGCAGCTAGACGTTGTCCAGAACCGCAACGTACGTCAAGACATCAAGCGGTCATACGCGACTAAGTGCTGACGGATCGATGTAGTATGATCAAGCCGCCCTCTTTTTCACCGAAATGGCCTCGCGCTCCGACGCAGCTGAGCTCATGGCGCCATGGACTGCAGAAGAAGAACGCAGAGTGAAACGGAAGGTGAGCTATGTTTGCCGTTCTCTGAACGGCCAAGACTGAACAATTGAGCTCGACTATATCGTCCTACCCCTGGTAACCATGTCGCTCATGATGGGCGGTGTGGATAAGGTCATTCTTGGTACCGCTGCAACATTCGGGCTTCGAGAAGAGTTGAATCTCGTCGGTCAGCAGTATTCATGGGCTAGCTCATTGAGTATCTGCCTTTCGCATCGCAAAGAGACCACACTCTGACTGTCAGTCTTCTTCGGGTCAATGTTGACAGTCTTTCCCCAGACATGGTTGTGCCAAAGACTTCCGACTGGCAAAGTAGGTGCCCATCGCATACCTTGTTGACTAATGAGCTTACGATCAGATCTTTTCGGTCAACGTGTTCATGTTTGGGGTGATGACCTTCGCTACCATAGGCTGCAAGAATGTGAGGCTTCATCTGACCAGGAAAGGAGAATGCTCACCAGATAGGCTGACGGTTTGTGGGCTTGCCGGTTTATTCTGGGCATGTTTGAGGGGATGAACACGTCCGGAGCTGGTCTGGTGGTGAGTCAGAGTGAAGCGTACTACACCTTACTACTCGGGGCTGATGACCAAGATCAATATGTGGTGGCGCAAAGAGGAGCACGGCTGGCGTACAGTCGTCGTCTTCAACACCTTCTCATCAATCATCAATGGCCTGTTCTCGTGAGACACTCTGACCATCACATGGCGCTTATTGACATGCAGATTTGCCGTTCAGTTCTACACCCCCACCGCTTTGCTTTCTCGTTGGCAGCTACTTTACCTCATTGTAGCGACTATCTCAGTCGCCGCCGGTGTCATCGACTGGTTTTGTCTTCCGGCCAACCCGACCAAGGCGTGGTGGCTAGTGCGTTTGACCCTCGGTCTTCACTCTGGAACAGCGTGCTGATGTATAGACTGACCGGCAAAAATACATTGCTACGCAGAGGATGGCCACTAATCAGACTGGTATGGTCAACACCCATGTGCGTAGGGTCATGTAAGATCGTTTGTCACAAGCTTATGTTCGCAGACGAAAATGGATCAAGTGAAAGAGGCTTTACTAGATATCCGGACCTGGCTATACTTTTTCATCTCGATGTCGTAAGTCCAAGTACCTTCTTGTATATCGGCGAGGAGTAGCTGCTGACACCGATAGGCTCAACATCCCGAACGGTGGCCTTGGAGGCTTTTACTCGATCGTTATCCAGGGACTTGACTTTTCGGTCAAGGAATTGACTCTACTCAACATCCCGACCGGTATCATTGGATGGCTTGCAGCCATGTTCTGGGTCACTATGGCGAAGTATACTCGACAGCCTCTCCTTTGTGCCATCGGCTCTGTATTGGGTGACTGACACTCGTTGGGGTTCACACGTGCGGGACATGCTGACCAGCCAGTATGCCTTGCCGGTGTCATAACCCTGAAGATTGTACCCCGAAGCAATGTCGGGGGTTCTCTGGCTGCCCTTTACATCGTCTACATGTACTGGGCTCCTTACATGGTCTTCGGTCAACTGATCATGTACGCCAATGTCGGCGGCACTTCTAAAAAGGTTGGAGTCTTTGGTATCTCGTACATCGGTATGTCTTGGCCTAATGACCGACACTTCACCTACATCAGCTGACATGTGAAGGCTACACCGTCGGTAATCTCGTCGGTCCTCAGTCGTTCTTGGCTCGAGAGGCTCCTGACTATCCTACCGCATACACTGTCATGCTCATTGGGTACTGTATCACCATCGCCCTGATGGTGCTGTATGGCTTCCTCTGCTGGCGGGACAATAAGAAGAAGGAGGTTCAGGAGGCAGCTTGGCGAGCGGAAACTCAAGGAGAGCATCAGGATGTCGCGGAGGAATGGAAGGATCTGACCGACAAGAAGGTATGTCGAACTCTACTTTCAAGTCGTGATGCTCTCTTGGTTTAGGCTCATATCTTAGAATCCGAAGTTCCGCTACACCTACTAGGTATGCAGCCCAAGGTACGTATTCTGACGCACTGAGCGACATTGTCGTCGGTCCAGGACCGAGTTCGTATCTATAGGGTTCATGTGATCTTCTGAGTTCCCGGGACGACGCATTGAATGAGAGCCAGGATGATTGTGGGGCACAGGGTGTGAATCTCGGGACACAACGAGTTATTGTAATGTAGGGTTCGGATGAATTGCAGCTGCGTCGCCTAGAAACTGGCTCTTCGGCTGTAGGCCCATGTCTTAATATCACCGGAGGCGGTATCCTTGCCTTGCCAGTGCTTCTATCTGGCTTCTGTCCGGCCAAGGCTGCGCCATGGACTGGGCGTGTCGATCGGAGAATCTATCTGCCCCCGTACCTGGCATTCACCAGAAGTAGTTGACCCGCCCCTTTAATGACTGGAACAACTGGACCGGGAATACTCTTCCGGCTGCATCTGCCATCTCCTTCACCACCTGCTCTCCAACATGCCGCCGCATAGGAGCGGCTCAACACTAGCTCGGGATATGGAGCATACTGGAACGAGTCGGTCGAGGCGCTCTGTACAGCATGTGACGCGAGCATGTGATGGATGTCGAAAGCGGTATGCATCATTTGAGCATCACTTGTTTTCTCGGGCCGGCTGATCCGTAGAAAAGCAAAATGTGATGGAGTCCGACCAAGCTGTACCGCCTGTGCAGACAAGTCTATGTTGTGCGAATACAATGAGGAAGACAAAAGAAAGTAAGGACCGAAGCCTGGCGTCGCTCACATTCAGAACCCACCTGGAGCAAATGGAGGATATGCGAGCCCGGATGAACCATCTCGAGACGTTGGTCGGCGATCTGATCGAGACAATGAACGGTCGAGCCACAAGAAGTACCCTACATTCTCATCAGACCTCTTCAGCTCATCCAACGTAAGCTTGTATGAAGGGTGTCCAGTCAGACATTGCTAAATCACTATACAGGAACAACGGATCTATGGCATATGCGCCTGGGAAGAGTTCCTCGAGATTGGATGGTCTCGCTGGTCTATCAGTCTCAAGATCTCACCAAGGGGCAGGAGATGGCTCTGTACTGGACGAGGACGACGATGAAACTGGTTTTCAGGTCGGTGGCCGTCCCCAATACCCTGGCAGACGGTCCAGCTAATAAAGATAGAGGGCGGACCGGAGTGGTGGCGCCCTCGTACGATACGGGCCTACGTCTCTCTGGGCCCATAAACGTACCCGCAGCCAGTTGTTCGAAGCATCCTACGATCCGATCATCAAACCTGGCGACTGGGTCGATTGGGCACGACACCTACCCCCCGGTCTAGGTCTGACCGAAGCGCTACATGATCGGGCGTTGACACTATTCGGATCATATTACGGGTCCTGGGGAATGACTGTCGACATGCCTGCTTTTCTGGCAGATCTAACCGCTTGCAATCTCGTCAGTTCAACAAGGCAGGTTGATCGACGACCTGCTCGCACCGTCCACTATTCGCCGCTATTACACTGCTGCGTGCTCTACCTTGGACTGATTTTGATACGAAACGAACAGCCGGCATTAGTGAGGGCGATGGAAGAGGTATTTTGGGAACATACTTCAAAGCTTCTGATCTCAGAGTGCGACCAAGCTGCTCTGAGCTCCCTCAAGGCATACAATCTACTTGCCAAGTGAGTTCTTGCCTCGATGGTAGCTGATCCATAATAGCTGTGTACACTTTGCCAGGATGGCAACTCGGAGTCTGTCAGAGGATGTGGCCGACCGGCCAGTCACTACAGGCTATCTCTATTCTGGAATGGCTATCGCAGGCGTTCATGCAGTGAGCTCTTTTTAGACCATCGGTTTTAAGCTAACCAATAGCTCGGTCTCAATATCGACGTCAGTTTCTTTCATGCCTTGTACCTCTACAGAACCTGCAAAGCGCTGACTTCGTGTAGCCTACCAAGCATATTGCTCGCGGATCGATGACGCTACTCGAACAGAATCTGCGAGACTCATCTTTCTGGACTATCTATATTACCGACACGGTAAGCCTTCCCACCCGCACAGATTCACGACCAGGTCAGACCTGACTCAATTTAGATCCGAGCGTTCGCTGCTGGCAGACAACCTATGCTTCTCGATATCACAGTTGCTGCCTTGCCTCATATCGACCCATCGATCGACAGTCAAGTCTGGACTTTACCCAACAATCCGGGTTCTTGGAGTCTCGAGGCCTATGGCTTGGTCGGTCGACCATCGCTCCGATCCACCACTTTTCACTGGACGGCAAGATTGGCCATTATATGTCGCTCGGTGCTTGACGCTCTGTGAGCAGAGACCATCTATAACTCTCACAAGACAGAGGCTAACGCGAGGGTCTAGATATAACCCCCATACGGTGACTCACCTTGGCCGAAGTCATATATTGGCTTTGTCTCAGCAGCTAGATACCTGGAAAGCTGCAGTCCCGATTCACGACCCAGCATCAGTTCCCATGCCACATATGATCCTTCTTCATCTGACATACCATCTCACCGACATCTTTATTCATCGTCCCTCTTACCGCGATCTGTCCGGTATCGCTGCAAGCAGGTGCAATTCGGCTGCATTAAGAATAGTCGATCTTGTGACTGTAAGTGCCGAAGATAGACTCCCTGTCTGACTAGCGCAGGTGCTCGACCGAGTCCACGGTATACGACATGGTCATCACAACCTCAGTAAGGCTTCATGATAATGATGAACAAGATCACGAGCTAACTTGATAGTCAACATCATCTTCGCTGGCGCCACGATCTTCCTCCTGCGGTTGCGTGCCAATGGCAGCACGACCCTGCTCGACGATGACGATCTCTCGCAGTTTGATCGATGTGTGAGCTCATCATTCCCACCGATCCACGTCGCTGACTATCCAGGTGGATTTCATGGGCCGACTCGGAGAGACTTGGATGGAAGCTGCCAAAGGACATCAGATCCTGATGGCCTTGCGATCCGAGTGCCAGCCGCAAGGTGTAGCCTCTGCAGTCGATGACGGCACGATAGATGGACGAGGTAGTGGTAGTCCAGCTCAGGATCTGAACGAGTGGCTGACCTCAAATGACTTGTGGTCGTTGATGGCAACAGAGCCCATGCTACCTTGGGATCAGACTGGCTCGCCTCATGCGCTTAAGCTGTGACTGTGGTCGATGTATGCTGTACATGCGATGATTGAGCTTTCCACGTTTGGGCACCGCCGGGTGCTCTCCAGGCTCATGCAACTTGAGACGCTGGCGTCGCTTGTTGGCAGCGCACCCGTGTAGCTGTTCCGCATGTTCGCCCGTAGCAGGCTCTCAGTGACCACGACCTTCGTCATCCCATACGTTGCGGCATGATAATACATAAGGTCTTTGATCAGGACGACCGAATTTCTATGCGCGTCCAAGGAATCGGCAAATTAATACATTACCTCAAGAGCCAATCAAATATCACGAAATAGATGAAGTGCTCCCGCAGCAATGCTTTTGCGCCAGTGAGAGTTACCTCGGACATGGCTAGACTCAAGCCCAGCTACAACATCCAGACCTGGCTTGACGTTTAAAGGCTTTAGAGATGGCTCAGCCCGACGATCATCGTCAAGATCAAGACCCTTTAGCTTACAGCAGAGCGAGGGAACCAGTGCGTGTGTACATACTGCAAGCTGTTAAGGATTCCCTATTCTCATTCATCCCCAGTACCTTGCGTTAGGATTGTTGCGATTCGTCGGCACGTTTACAGTATGTCAATTCCCCAGGTTCGGGGCGTTTCATCAGGTGGATGCCAAGACTGATCACTACAATTGATCAGGCCAGTGATGGAGATAACTCAGGGATCTGAATGATATGCATGTCAAAGTCATCTCAATCGGCCATTGGCTGCTTGTCTACGTGTAAAGTCATCGGGGACTCAAAAGCCTTTTTGTTACAAGAAGTTCTGCATGTTGGCACAATGGAGAGTGGAACAAGCTACGAGTGCTAGGCGATTCACAATTAGTCGGAAGTTGGAACCTGGAATGAAAACCAGGCATATGGACTCCCCAGAGTTAATTCGTTTCCGCTCGATAGAGTGACGGGAACATTGTCGTTGGATAGTGCAACATCGGGCGCGTAGGTAAGGCTACAAATGTCAGCAAAATGACCAGGCAGTACCATGACCAAACTCACTTTGAAGAGGTCACTAAGGACACTACGGGATAAGAGTAGATGAGAAGGATCCGCCAGTATTGGCCCAGGTGGACAGACGACTCCATATCGTATACGCAGTCCTGAAGAGCTAGTTTACTGCCGTTGAATCCTACATCGCCATTGTCATCGTCATCATCGTCGTCACCAAAGGCAGCATCGACAGCAGATACACACTGCTTGCCATCGTCCGAGCCAGAGTTCTGGTGAATCACATGGCCGTATATGACTTGCGCACTAGTTGTACTTGCGCTCTTCAGTGGCTGTATACTAAACTCTGATGAAGGACTCACCCATACCGGGCAGTTCCGTCCTCTTTCTGGCAGACCTCGAACGAAAAGTAATCTCCGACATCGCATTGATCTCCTTGACATCGAACGACCTCGTCGTCATCGAGGCCTAGGCGCACAACCTGAGGGTCTGTGAACTCCCCGATTCTAGTATCTTCATTGAAAGTATAGGTAGTGAGGTTTGCTATAAATTCCACCTGTCCCAGGAACGTGAAGTCGTTGAACGGTGCTGAATTGAGTGAGCAATATATCCCAGTAGTGTGTCCCCATTGCATTTACCACTGAATTTATAGACGACGCATGATAGATCATTGGCGGTGTCGGCCTCGCAGTCATCGCGTTTGTGAACAGGCGAGGCGGACGAGAGAGCAAGGGCGGCTAATAATGTTGCTACTGACAGCATATCGAAGAGTTTGTGCATAACATGTCCACATAACGCAGGAGCCTATATATACCTCTCTGAGGTGCGCACTGGGATCGGTTCTGTGGTGGCTGTCGCCATAAAAATGTGACACCATTCGCACTTCCGCCAAGCGCGCGTGCTGGGCCACCTGTCTAGAGCTTGGCACGCATTCGTAGCCCGCTCGAAATAATCACCTCCAATGTATACCCGAGTATCTTAGACGACCCGAACCGACCGGTGTGAACGAAGACCAGGAAGCGCTCAGGATATTTACGTACGTTGGAGCGACCGCCACTAGGACCGCATGGATACTTGATGACGGCAACATTTGTCGGCTCATTAATTGGCCGGTACCAAGCGCGGCCACATGCGTCATGCTAGACTCCCGCCGGTCGTATCTCTAAGTGTTTGAAGCTCAGATCTATTCCGGGGTTTGAATTTCTCGGCAGAAATGGCTTCCGCCGGTCTGGCTTGTGTTTGCTTGGCGAAGGTGTCACTAGCCACCGTGACAAATCCGCCCGAGTACTTCTGCCTGCGACCTGGGACATTGGAGCCGATCGTCAGCAGAGCACATGTATAGCTCATTGACAAGTGGGCCCGCATAGAGATCTCTGTAGTGATGTCATCCCATACACCGCTGCATCATAATTCATCGGTAACTTCGGACCAAATCGACCGATCTTCTGTATCGGATCCAAGGAGTGTTGGAGTTTTACACTATTCTAGAGACAATGAACTATAACGAGTAGATGAAGTCCTCATTCTTCAGATCGGTCAGATCGGCGAACGCGTTATCATTTTTCGTCGTTACATCCTTGGCTCCATCTTCCGCACCGGCAGCGGCAGCAGCGTCGGCCCTCATTTTTGCCCAGTTTCCCGAGTTTTCGAGGGAGTAGTCCACAAGCGCGCCGGTCTTGCCGGAAGCGGTTCGTCGCTTGGCGTTCCTCTTGTTGAGATAGATCAAGTAGAATGTCTGCATGATCACCACAACAAACATGATGCAGAGAACAACCAGATTGCCTGCAGAATTAGCTCGCACAACAAGGCCGATGGCTAAGCGTACCTATCAGCCCAGTCTGGAAGACGGGATCTTCGGATTCGAGGTAGAGCTGAGGTCCTACCATCTTCGAGTCAGTACAGGAACTCGAAAAGCTTGCGCCGAGTGACTCACATTCCCTGCGCACAGTCCGACGAACAACATAGCGGTGGTACAAGTTTTCTTGGTGTGCCCGGCCGTATTTGCGAATCTGTTCATCAGCGCCGAGAACAATAATTTATGATATTGGCTCACGCCCAGGAGAAAAGGATCGGAGTCAGAGGCTGGAAGATTTGGAGGATGAAGTAGACCGCCATGAGCTCCTGGTTGTTGCCGGCTCGTGGTAGCGTGTACAATGCCGCGGCAGCTGCTACCGGAAAGACGAGGACCGCCAGTAAGACGGGGGCTTTACGCTTGTATTGTTGAACAAAGAAAGCGGCGCTACCATATTAGCTTTTTGGCAAGACAGGGGAAGTCAACGTACATCAAGTTGGCGATAATCCCGATAGCGCCTGGTATCATGTTGTACAAGATGGTTTGGAAAGGATCGAGACCGAAGCCGGATAGAACGATCGGACCAAAGGCAGAGATACCACCAGATACTAGCGACACACAAAAGACCATAACCGCGAAACCCCATTGCTTGGGGTCTAGTAGACACTCTCGGACCTGGGCCCACTGGAAGGTGGTGTTCTGGGTTCCGGTATTATTGAGTCGGATTCGCTCCAAAGCGAGGTACTTTTGCTCATCGTTGAGGAAACGGGCTGTGGTAATGTGCGAAGGCAATAAGAAAAACACGGGGATCAAAGAAATCAATCCGATCGATCCGTTCACTACAAAATTAGCCATATGAGTTACGGCTCGGGATGACATTGATGGAGGAGAAGGCATGAAAGCAGGCTGAGGGGTTTTGAGTTATCACCACATCGGACCTACCCAAAAAGATATATTGGTAGACGTATAGCGCTCCGTTCTGGATGTGCCCAAGGCCCCAAGCGATAAGCGAGCCGAGGATCAAAGCGATACCGTTGGCCGAATACCAGAGGTTGTTACGTAAAGGCTGTTCTCTTCTTGTCCACCAACCTGAAACCAGGATCATCATGCTGTACAATCAGCGTCGCCTCGCGGACCTGAAGACTACGACTGACGTTGGAGCAATACTAGCTTCGAAGGCACCGAGGATGAAGCGGAAGGCGACCAGACCAGGGAAAGACTCGAAAGCAGCGAGAATCATACCTAGAAGTCAACCCTTATCGAAGACACCTACTGATACATTTCCACTTACATGATGTGCTCCACCCAAAGAAGCAGAAGCAGATCCAGTAGTTTACCTGCAGTAAGCACGCGTCTCGCTACAGGTTATTACATACTTTGAACCGAACCAAAGCATATACGGAGAGAGGCTGGAAGACAAGTTGTGCTATGTAGATGATGGTGGTCAACATACTCTGCAAGGTCAGCACGGCACAGTATCATTCTGATAGACTTGCGTAGTCGGTGCCGGTGAGATTGGCATTCTCCCTGAAACCAAAGACCGCGGCAAAGGCGACAGAACTCTTGTCTTGCTGCTGGTTGAAATAGATCAAAAATATCAACGGAAGTCTGAAAGGTCAGCGGATGTGCCGAAGAGGCCCTAGATCACTCACAGATGAGCGTCGATCCGATTTCTGATTTTACTGTTCAGTTCATCGGTGAGCTCAGGCCGAGGTCCGGTGTATGTTGCGAGCCATTGACCTCCGAGATCGCCGTCTTTCGGGGCAGTACTGGTGAGGAGCTTGCCCGTCTTGTCCTTAGATCCTACTCCGTTGTCATATCCTTGGGTTGACATTGCTCGGTCGTTTTCGGTGACCAAAGTGTCTTCGCGGTCGAGATGTCGGACATCATTCTTCTCCAGCTTAGCATCATTGTGGCCGAACATGGTTGGTTTGAGAAGGGAACGAGGAAACGTTGATACGCCCGTACATCACTCGTTATTTATCGTCAAGGTTGCCAAGCATCGCCGGTGCCCTGATCCGGGCTGCCTGACTTGCTTGATTGGAGCCGAAACTCCCCGTGGACTAGAACACATCCTCCATGTGGAGCGTCATTCTTCCGGTATGTCAGAACCGATACAACGTTTTAAACCGGTCCGCCGAGTCCCGTCTAGACCTCGTGCCGTTCAAGCGATATTGTGGTCATGGCTTGGGGTCGCGAATCGGCTTGGCAAGAATGGTATGGATGTTTGCAGAAAGTCGAAGTAATCCGGAGTAAAAGCTGACGCGAACCTTCGGGATAGCTTTACGCCTCATGACGTTTTCGGGGATATCTCGGGATGACTTGGCTGTCTTTTGCGTTGCTTGGCGTGCTTGCGTGCTTGTGGTCCGGTCCGCCTTCCACAGAGGAACCCGGTCCGGTCTGGTCATCGAGGCTTAACTTGCGCTCTCGCGGTCGATCACCGATGTAATCACGGGTTGGCATAAAGTGACTAGGTCATGAAGGCTAAGCCCTTTTCCGATCCAACAGCAGCTCCCGACTATACTTCTGGGACTTGACATCACGCCGGTATGGACGGCCAGGCGCTTCTTGAGAATGGGTCGACAAGAAGTCGCTTTTTGTCCCATCGTGGCTACATCACATTGGGATCCGAGTATCGAACCCATCTTCGAACAGCAAGTAGCAATTAGCAATTGGACTGTTAACAATACTGCGATTATCGAGCTCTGATCCCGATACACCATCTGTCGGGAAAAAAGGTCGACGAGTAACAGGGTTGGGGGATGCAGTGCGCAATATGATACCCGTTGGGAGTCATGTAGCGAGCGTGGCCACATATGATGCAGTTCTGCTTGGGCAAGTGTTTGGGACACAAATGCGAGTTGAACGAGCGCCGATAGGACAATAGATAGTGGCCGAGAGGTGTGTTAGTGATCATATCGCCGCACTAGCTTCTATTGGAGCGTATCGTGTTTTGAATGGGGACTCGATAAATAATATCATTGCGGGTAGCGGTGATGAGAAAGAAAGGGCGTGAAATTACATCATTATACATTCTATGACAATGACGACTAGTATGCAGGTTGTTCGAAGAATCTGATTGATAAGCTACATGAGACTGGTAACTCACGACCATGTAATATACCAGGTATATGTCTGCCTTCACTCCCGCTTGACCTCCTTGTATTTCCCCAACATCTCCGGCTTGATATACATGACCCAGATCCTCCATAGCAGCGGAGGCGTGACACTCAGTACTCCGATCAAAGCAGTCTTATATCCCAGTACTGCATCGTACGCCCCATCCTTCATCACTTCGTTCAACAACATCGGGATCAAGATCAACTCGGCCCCACCCAATGCCTTATACATCACACTCCTACTTTCAATTCCATTCCTGGTGTTTCTGGCTGCTGCCCACAGCCCAGGCGTCAGAGCCGCAACCACAATAATGCCAAACAGTCGAGCGAAGAAGACGGAAGTCGCATTGATATGATTAGGATGATTGAGCAGGTAAGGGAGGATTGTTCTTGGATGTGTGATTAGTGGAAGTGTACCGAGGTTGAGGAATCCTTCGAAGATGAATGCCTTCCGAACCATCGATCCATCATTGCGGGGGTCGAGCTCGATAGCAGGGTTGGACCAAGCTGATTTATACGACATGATGATGAGTCAGTCGGAGAAGGCTGGCAAATCGAGACGCGTAGAGTACTGAAATTGTCGATCGGTGACGTCAAGCCTGTATTAAGCCATATAAACACGTAATCTGATATACCATCCGGAAACGTTGTGCCAGCTACTGAGGGCTCTTTTGGAAACCGCATGTCGACTACAGCCGCATTGACATTGATCATTGGAATCGTCCTATCTGGTCTGCTGTATCGCAGTCGCCTAGTCGAGACTCCAATATATTGCACCGAAGCTGACCATCAACGTCGCTTATCCCGGGTACTATCGGCCCTCGAAGCCAGACCAGCAGGATCCAAGGTCTCGCTACATCGTCGTACCCTTCAGTCCAACACGATACGAAACGCTAGGCACAAGGATGATACATCAAACTTTCCAGTCGATCTCTCGTCTTTCCACCACATTATCCGCATCGACCCAGCAGGACAATACGTGACATGCGAATCAGGAGTTCCTTTCGGGGAGCTTTTAAGGACATTACTGAAAGTTGGTATGACTACACTAGTAGTCCCGGAGCTTCCAGGGATCACTGTAGGAGGAGCGATCGCGGGTGGGGGATTGGAGAGCTCGAGTCATCGGCATGGACAAGTCAGCGATACGGTACTCGAGATAGAATGTCTTACTCCCGATTTACGAGTGTGCTCCCCCGACAAAGACCCAGATCTATTCTACGCATGTTCGGCGAGCTACAACACCTGTGCTTTGATGACTAAAGTCAAGCTCAAAATCGCTCCGGCTCCACGATACGTCTCGCTGTCGGCCAAGCGATGTAATAGTTATCGAGAAGGAGTGCAAGCTTTGAAAACCGCACAAGAGGATGGACAGTCCGACATCATCGAAGGTATCGCTTACTCGGCAAGCGAGATACTGGTCATCACGGGACACCATACCGAGTCACCAGGATCATCTATACGCAGGTTCACTCGACACTGGGATAAATGGTACTACAAGTCGATCCGTACTAGCCCCGACATCACGGTACCCTATTATGACTACTGCTTCCGATACAACTACGGCTCCTTTTGGATGGCAGACTACGTCCTGGACATGTTGGGGGGTGACAACATCATCACTCGATTCGTCTTTGGCGCTTTCCTCGATACCAAACACTTGTTCGCGGTGCTTCATTCTGGCAATCTGACGGACTTGGGAAGGATGCGGGTCATACAGGATTGCTACATTCCCGTTGATCGCGTGGCACAATTCCTAGAGGCAGAGGACAAGGATATAGGAGTATATCCACTATGGCTATGTCCCATCAAGGGCACATCTACCAAACAGATTCTGGCCAGCCATTACTCTCCGACTGGCGACTCGTTCATCAATGTTGGGATATATGGCCGACCACGTCAATTCCCTTTCGATGCCCCAAATGTTCATTCACGCTTAATCGATCTCCTGGCCAGATACGGGGGCCGATCTATGCTTTATGCTCAGACCTGGCACACCTCTGCTCAATTCGAGGAAATGTACGGACATGCGCTGGAGCAGGTCAAGCAAGTGAAGTGTGGATACGCGGATGCGGATTGGCTTTACGGTTTGTACGAGAAAGTCGCGTTGTCAACGGTGGAAAGAGAGGAGCTAGAGAGACCGATGCTTGGAACGGAAGCGGAGGAGACGAGGCAAGTGGTCATCGGTATACTCAAAAGTAAATTGGGGATATAGTCACCGTGGACCATAGAAACTCCTCTGCTACCTCAACTGCCATGTGATGGTTGTCATTCTGAGATGACTCAATGCCAGATGCCAGCTGCAGACCACCTGACGGGACAGTTGTCGAACCTGTTGTCGTCGTCCAGCAGCCGAAGAGTCCAGCCCGTCGATGTTGAGAGGCACTCTAATCCTCTGCATGCGATGTACTGTTATCAAATCTTCTTCCGATTATGTTCATCCGGCTTATGCTTTCTTATGATCCGTGCTCCACGTCTCACTCGTCTTTCCCGTCCCTTTCACCATCGATAACACATGTATCTCGTTGAACGTCCTGTGGACCACCACAAGGCTAGCTGATGACCTGGGTGAAGGGTTTCATTTCACTATCGCCTACGGTTTGCGGTTCAACCACAGCTTTCCTGGACGACAAAGCGAACACTCCGATCACATATGCCAGCCCGAAAGACTGAGAGCTCAGCGAAGGGATCCAGATTCCAGGAAAGAGATCCCACTCACTCCAACAGTGACTCCGAAAATGATTTTCCAACCCATGATGAACATGCCTTGTCCCGCGCCATACTCTCCCGACCATTCCTGCAGAAAGCCTGCCGATCAGTCAGGCCCCCAACAAAAGAAATCAAGTGTACCAGTAAGGGCAGTCGCCCATCCAATAACAATCACAATCAACCCAAGACCAATATGAACGAAATGTAGATAACCTCGTCCCGAAGCAATCACGGGACGATTGAAATTGCCCTTGTACCAGTGCACAAATATTCCAAGCAGGATCTGTAGTCCTAGCCCCACAGCGAGCACGACGCCCAAATCCTGCAAAAGTCAGTTGATATCGTGCGATACAACAGTCTTATCACAGACTGACCGGATGGGTATCTCCGCCCTCACCGCCGAGATGGAATCCGGTTCCAAGGGCGACGAGAGCCAAGACGATCCCAACAAGCTGGACAATCATATGTACTGGAAACCACCATCTTCGAGTGCTTAAGGCTCTGGCGTATCGAGGGATCAAGACTCCAAGAGGGAGTAAGAAAAGTGTAGCGGCCGCTGCGCATGCGACATGTGCTATCAAGATCGGATCGAGTGTGACTGACGTTTGCTCGCTGGCCATCGTTTAGAGTATGTGTGCTGTGTGAAGCAGAAAAAGGCGGAGAGTTGTGACATGATCTTATAGTCGCTGATATCGGAGTTGGCCTTGACGATCGCCGCGCGATATACTGCGGGAGCTATCAATAGAGTATATTGCAGGCTAAACAGGTTATAGATTCCATCGTCCCATGTTGAAGACTTGTGCAGCTTGTAGCACGTGCCTGATTGACATAGATCGCGACTAAGGGGCTAAAAAGGGGGACGTAAGGCTGTGCGTTCCAATTCCGTGCCTCTGGGTCCCTCGCAATCAAGTGCCTCCTGTCTTCAAGTGAGCGGAGGTCAATCAAGCTGCTCCGAAGACATCAGGCGATATATCGCCCGCGCGATCTAATGTCGAGGGATGGTCACAGTCACCGGATCCGTTGGAGTAACTGGACAATGCCTCCGGTTCGCACATATATTGACGCTCCGAGGCATTTCTGACAGCGTACAGTAGTTGTATTATTCTATATTCCCCTCCAGGACTGGCACTGTCAGGTCACATAGCCGAGCCTCGGCGGATGTCTATGGGTCACTCTATAGTTTATGTACATCTTCAATAGTAGAATTCAATTGCTGTCACTGAGAAGAGCCCAAGTCTCGATTGAGCTCTCAACCAGTGTAGTCAATGATCAGAGACGATTAGCGTCTAACAGACACAGCTAGTCACTAGTGGCATGGTCTTCAATCCCTACAGACTGCATGGAAATGGTCGAGGCCGCTGTCGATGGATGAGCTTGATATCAACCAATATCATACTGACAATCCATCCGGACAGGCCGAGCTACCGCTTGAACATGCACTGACGAGTATGTCTGTGGCAGAGCGGTAGATGTGTTTTTTGGTCCAGCGCCACAGGCGTCAAATTCTACAGTAGAGGGATGGATACTGCTCTGCCGGAGCGACCAGGTCCTGCGCATCCACTATCCGGATCGGCAACCGGATCCATCGCAGTGGATAGGTACTTGAGCGGTGGAGTGAGACGCTAAAGCCCTATCCATCTCGACATAAGCCGCGCCAAGCCAACGTCGCTTGTGGTGACCTGGAGGTTGTGCCCAAGCCTTTCGACCATCACGCCAAGTCTTTCCCCAAAATCTAGCATGTGGATCTCCAACCGGTATCCACCTGCCCCGCTATCATCCCGGCTGATACATAAAGCCGACGTTCACGTACTCTACTTTTGACATTATTCAATCTCCACCAATCACGATGACTAGCAGATCAAACGAGCTTCACATAGCAGAAGATACTATTCAGGTGATTCGAGATGACAATAAAGAGTACTCGGAGCATGTGGAAGAAGCCGAAGACGGTAAAAAGGGTTTGAGAGATATCGAGTACGATGACCAAGAAGATCCGGAGCATTCTCGGACCGGAATGCGCAAGCTTTTACGACGAAACCCTTCCTACAATTTCATTCGGGATGTCGCTCTCGCCGATGAGACTCCGTTGGATCCAGCTCAAGTTAGGAAAGTAAGCGGGATCTTTCATGTCTGGAACAAGGCTCACGAGACAGCTAGAGAAGAAGCTATGGATCATGATTGTGCCGGCATTATGTATGGATTACATCTTTTATTACATCGATAAGACGTAAGTCATCGCACGGTGTGGTGGTCACATGGACACTCACAGGACTGACACGCAGTACCCTTTCCTACGCCGCCTTGTTTGGTATCCGTGATGACTTGAACCTTGTGGGGACCCAATACTCGACCTTGTCCTCGATCTTCTACGTCGGCTGGCTGCTTTGGGCTTTGCCTGGTAATCTTCTCATGGCCAAATTCCCATTATCCAAATATCTCGGACTGAACGTCAGTTGTCCATACGACACATCGACTCATCGCTGAAGCGCAGATCTTCTTATGGGGTGTCTTCCTCATTGCGCAAGGGGGCTCCAAAGACTTCAAGGATATGGTAGTTCTAAGGCTGATCAGCGGGGCTTTTGAAGCAGTAGCTAAACCGGCATTCAGCGAGTACTTCGTGTGTCACAACAGGTCTCTTGGCTGACCCATCAGTGGCGATAACCGCTATGTGGTTCACTCGAATCCAACAACCCATCGTCATCGGTACTTGGTACGCTTCCCAAGGTGTTGGGATTGGTCTCGGTGGTTTGATCGGGTACGGTATAGGACAGATTGAAGCATCAATCGCCGCATGGAGATTCGAGTTCATAATTATCGGTGCAGCCTGCGCAGCTTGGGGCATCGCTATGGCGCTCATCATTCCCGACAGTCCATATACCACCAATCGATTCACCCGAGAGGAGAAGATCGTCATCATGTCCAGGAAGCGGGAAGATTATCATGCCGTCGAAAAGCGACAGCTCAAGTGGGATCAAGTGAGTTAAGGCCGATGTTCGAGTTGGCCAGACAATTGACCTTGTAGATCAAAGAGTCCGCGTTGGATATCCGGACCTACCTTTTCTTCCTCCTTGGCCTCACTGCCAATATCCCTAATGGTGGCACCTCTAACTTCGGAACCCTCATGACACGAGGTTTCGGGTTTGACACTCTCAACACCACATTGCTTCAGATACCTTACGGTCTCAGCCAGACCATCTTCATGTGGGTCCCTGCTTGTCTGCCAGGATTCCAATTCTGACATGTAGCGTGATCTCCATTTACGTCAACCATAAGACCCATCACCTCAACATTCGAACTTACCTCATGGCTGGAATCTTGCTGTTTACTGTTGCTGGTAAGTATTCTTATAATGTAGACACGGGGATCGAGACTGATCATTCAGGGTTTGCCATGATGGCATATGGTACCAACCAGGGAACTAAGCTCGTCGGGTATTGTGAGACGTTCAAAGCTCGCGTCATGACTGTGCTGATTGTAGACTTCACCGGCGCTTCAAACGCTACCTTTTCGCTGTCTCTCTCGTTGGTCACCGGTAATGTAGGCGGCAACACCAAGAAGGTGGTGAGTTGGCCGGACATCTTGGTTTACCCGGAAGAAGACCTGATAGACTAGGTCGCTTCTGCCATTGTCTTTATCGGTGTTGGACTCGGCAATATCATCGGTCCATACGCTTTCTTCGAGTCGCAGGCTCCACACTATACCACCGGTGTTATTGTTTGCATGATTTCCCGAATCGCCGAGGTGAGTCGTAGACTTATAAGCTGGCTGACAGCCACCAGATTGTGGTCATCCTGGTCCTGCGACTTGCTTTCGTACTTCCCAACAAGCTCCGGGACAAGAAGTTTGCCGAGGGGGATCATCAATACGATCCAAATGTAATCACTTACGAGGACATGACGGATAAGCAAAATTTGCATTTCAGGTATTTGAGTATGTTACGCTGTGATCAATCGGGCAGCGCTGACAACTCAAGTGTAAATCGACAGGGGCAAAAATGCAAGATGGCTTGCTGGAAGAAAGTGCCAGTTGTTGTTCGTATTGATTCATGATGTATTAGCTTTTCATTGACCATGTGCCAAACTGAACCGCCCGACAGCCGAGGGTCACAGCTTGTCAACATCTATGGTCTAGCGTCTACTATCCCTAGTCGGCACTAGAGCAAGTACCGCCTGAGTCTCCACAGGCGTAGATGGTATACTGCTCAACGCACTCTTGTCCTTCTCCACATAGCTCCCGTCTTGACTGGAGGTTTGGTCGGTCGCTGTTGTCGTAATTGATTCGACATCCGGATTCCTCAGCTTCCATCTCGCCATGTACCAGACTCCGAACATGAGGATACTCCACATGGCCACCTCAAAGACCACAACAGCAGGATAGCCATGTGGGAAGCGGGGTGCCTGTACTGTGGGGAAGGTGAATAGGGGTACCCAAATTTGGGAGCAGAAACCGAATGTCATCATCGAGCTGATCACCACTCCACGGTCAGCTTGACCCAGAAGCCCGGTGTTGGTGCTTACATCCACGTTCGCCATAGTTCTCCTTCAATTGACTGTTGACAAATGAATACAAGATCGGCGAGGCCATACCGCTGAAACCGCCAAAGTAAAAGGCGCAGAACTTCAGACCGTCTGGTACTGTCCAGATGGCCAAAACAATAGTAGCAAATAGGACAAAGGACTGGCATCAGTGACTTGAAATACCCTTGACGACTTACAGCTTGGAAGGTCCACAGGCCTCTTAAGCTCAGACAGCCCGCTAATGTGGTCCCCAGCCAGCTGCTCAGCGCCCGGAGGAGGTCGATAAACGTGGGCAAGATATTGACCAGCTCAATAGAGTATCCCGCCCATCGAAGCCAAAGAGCCATGTATCCGGTCCAGTAATGCGCTTGCACCAACATACTGACGGTCAGCATCCGCAAAGGAGATGACGTACATATAACATGGAACACAGATCCAGAACATAGGTCTTGATATCGTATGCTTGAACGTTCTCCACGTGATTCCATCATCCTCGACGTGGTGGATCCGTCGAGTCGCTATCGCATGTTCTTCTTCGGTAAAGTACCAGCGCTTTGGGCTGGATGGCAGACCTGGCCAGAAAGCAAAGCCGATCAGGGTGATTGGAAGAGTAATGATGCCTTCTACGATGATTCAGATATTGGTGTCTTTCTTGAAGAGGAAAGACAGCCTACGAATTATGAAAAGCCACCTCCACCCAGCTCTACCGTACACGCCATTGAGATTGCGATATGCCGCACTGAGATAAGTTCGAGCGATCCATAGTGGGACTCACGCTTGCAGATATCCCGAGAACATCGATCCCAATGAGTTGCCCATGAACCATACTCCGGCCCTCTTGAACAACTCATCTCCCTTAAACCAACTTCCGACTGTATGTCAGTGTTGTACTTGCAGTCAAAGAGCGACATGCGTATCAGGTGGGTGCCTCCGAATGAAGAGGCCTCGAGAAACCCCGTGATTGCTCGGAGCAGGTATAGATGCCAGTTTTCGGTGACTGTCGATTGTGCAAAGGCGATGATAGCCCATAGAATCTGTAATGTGGGCAGCATGAAAGGCGCACTGGGATATTAGCGATGTCGACGCCTCGACTCACATTTTCTTCTTGGTTTGCAATGTCATCAGAGGGACTTGACCCAGGACGTCTTCAACATCAGCATAAGTCACTGTGCGGCGTCGAGCTCTCACATGCAGTGTTGTCTGGTATCAGCACGCCACACGATATAAGTAATGTCACATACAGGCGACGTTGTAGTAATTAAGCTCGTTACCGAAAGCGTTCAGATCCTCTCGCATACCCGATACATAGGCATTGGTGATGTTTTGCTGTCCCAGAAACTGTCTGCTCAGCAATACAGCGACGGAGTCAACATACTCGACAAAAGACTAGATCCGTCAATATCTCTCTTTAGGCTTCATTGGTCAAAACTTACAGCTCAAGCAACCAAAAATCAAGATTGCCAGATCGAGCTTACGGAGCAGCTTTCTCTCCTCGGCAGGATAATGTGAAGCTAGAAGCATCAGCGTCGAATCGTCGTACAGCTTCCTCGACTCACGATACCAATCAAACACGGAGAATACCACGGCTCCGATCTTGTTCTGCTTGATCCGACGGACTATCGATGGCATTGTGATCGAAAGGTGAGGGCAGAGAGGCACAGAGATGCAAATCAGGTCAACCTTTATGATTGTGTGAGCGACTATCGCTTCGAGATTGGTCAGGCGGACTTGACGCCATTCTGTCGCCATCTCGCGAGGATTGCGGTGTCTCACATTCGTGACCAATTATGAACCTCAGTCCCGGTTCCGTAGAGCATTAGCCCGGGTGGAAGACGGCGCCAAGTCGGCATATTTGCACAAGCCTACCTAGGAATGATGCAAATGAAAGCGACAATAACTTAGTGGAATCGAGAATACGTGAATTGAGACCGGAAATACCCGAGGATCACCCGACCTCTCCGCTTCCCCCTCCCTTGAGACACGGCGTTGTCCGTTCACATGTCGCCATAACACTCTCGGATCACGACTGATGTGATGACACGGTCTATGCTGACTACGAGGTGAGGTGGGGAGTGATCCTCCACTTCTGCAGGACACATGCTATAAGTAACGTACAAGGCGAAGTCTGCATTACACCCAACACCCGAACATGCCAGTCGCAACACCCCAATTGTACCAGTACTCGCATGTGGCCGAGACCAAAGAGAATCTTGATTGGGCTGACTGTGAGTTGTACTTCGTGTGTATGACTAGCGACTTATGCGCAGTACCCAACATCGACCTCTCCAAGTTCAGCTCACCAGGTGGAAAGGAGTCGCTTGCCAAGCAGCTCATCGAAGCTGTGAGAACCAAGGGGTTTTTCTATGTGACGGGATACGGGATCTCGCAGGAGGACGTCGACAGGCAGTTTGCCTTGGGCCAAGCTTTCTATGAGCTGCCACTGGAAGAGAAGTTGAAGTAGGTCAATTCTTGCGATACAATCGCTTATCAACAGCTATGTTCCAGACCTAGACAGCGGGGAGTATAATGGCTACCGACCCGCTGGCAGACGTGTGCTAAGCGGAGGGATCAAGGATAAGGTTGAGGTGTATAATCTGCCAAGTACGTGCATAGGTCGTGAACGCTGGCTGATGTCAGAATTCGACGGGTTTCATCCACAGGAGTATCCCGAGCTCATCAAGGAGAACCTTGACGAAATCGAGCGATTCGCGCGAGTACGTCGTGTCGTACAAGCTCCATATTTACTGACATCTAGTCACTTCACGACAAGGTGCTGGACCCTCTGCATACATTACTGGCTATCGCGCTAGAGTTACCCGAAGACTTCTTCGTCAACCTTCACCAGTACAAGAGCAAATCCGAAGATCACCTACGATACATGAAATACGGGAAATTCTCGGAGCAAGAACAAGATACTCTCGCCAAAGGTGACGGTCTCTGGTCGTATGGTCACACTGATCTCGGCACTTTGACACTCCTCTTTCGTCAACCGGTGGCAGCTCTGCAGATCAAGGATCACAAGACGGGGGATTGGAAGTGGGCCAAGCCTCTCGATGGTAGTCTAACGGTAAACACCTGTGACGCTTTGTCGTTCTTGACCGGCAACTACATCAAGTCCACCGTTCACAGAGTAGGTTGTGACTTCACGTTGATTGATGACGTGATTGATGAGCAGGTATCTCTGCCTCCCAGGGACCAACGACACGTGGACAGACTTGGCCTCCTCTACTTTGCTCGACCGCAGAACGACTTGAAACTCAACACGATCGACAGCCCGGTACTGAAGAGGGAGGGGTATACCCAAAACGAGTTCGAGCGAGGGGGCCATCCAGTTCCGACGATGGGCGGTCAGCAGCGATACTCTTCTTAAGCATGGTGGCTGACATCATAGAATTTACCACACTCAAGCAGACGTGGCAGCAATCCAAGGCGACCTCGTACCTTGCCAAAGCGGGCGAGACGATACTGCCTGGATTTACGGGCGTTTATCACAAATAGGATTTCATCAGCAGTGCAGCGGTAGTAGGAAAAATCAATGTACAAGATCCAAAACGATAGTAAAGGGCAACGGATGTTTGATTTCATTGTGGTCATCAGGACTATCAACTACTAACGGGCTACCCCCCTCGTTCTCTCTCAATATACCAAATCAAGCAGCGGTAGTCCTAATCGCCTTATCTTGGTAGTAAAGAGGCTGAAGTACCGCAGACTTCTGCCAGAACAAATACCTCTTGATGAACCATGGAATCCATGTCTTGGTTTGGTACCCGATGAATGTACTTGTCGGTACAGAAAAGACCTACATGTCAGCTTCAGTCGCTCGTGCCGCGTACCTGATCGAGCTCCTCGAGCGAAAGCTGCTTGGTCTCTCGCATGAAAAGGAACGTAAAGAAGAACGCCAACAGATTGGTACCGGTATAGAAACTAAATGTCCCAGCGCCGCCCATACTACGCAGCTGGAACGGAAACTGATCTCAGTTCAATCGACCTTGTCGAGCGAACATACCGCCAAGCTCAAGAGGAAATTGGTAAAGTAATTGAGCGAGACCCTAGGATCGTTAGCATGAATGTGGCTCCACCAACGATACGAGTCATACGGGAAAGCCTGGCCAAGCTCCCTGTGAGCAAGAGGAAACACCTCGGCTGAATATGTGAAAATAATAGGACCCTCTCCAATCGAGTAGAAAATGGTATAGATGTAAATAAACCTGTCTGGTGAGCAATCTTCCTTTGGTCTGCTTACATTGCTACAATCCCAGTCCGAGTCGTAGCGTCCTCAATGTAGTAAGACATGCCTATCGGGAGATGAGCGACCACACAGGACAATTTCCGGAAAGCACTTACCGGCAGCGAATAATGCCCAAGCCATATTAGGAAACATGGTGAGATTCAGAGCTCGTCGTCCAAAAGTGTCGATAGTGAACACCGCGGGCCTGGTATTAGTGAGCCTCCCTGTAAGTCTTCCTACCAAGTGAAGACAAAGTTCAACAGCCCTGATTATAAGCAGCTGTATTCAGACCAGGTACCAGTCCTACCGAATCCGAGAGATGCGTACAACGCTTGTTCAATGGTGGACCCGCCTTGAACAAAGATAGTCGAACTATAAAAGGCGATGGCTGAGCGTGAGCGGAGGCCCTCTTTCTTCGCCCCACATACTATTGATACCACACAGGTTCTGACCCATGTGGAGGGTAGCGGCAGCCAGTGTGGCCCTTCGATTACGTGGGATAGTGAAGAGCTCGGTAAACCGCTTCCACATCGACTTGTCGCCGTGTGTCTGCGATCAGTCTCCGTGATTGTCTTTGGGCGACGAGACATTACTTACCTTGGACTCTGCTTCCCATTGAACCCAAGCGTAGTACAGGTCTCGAGACGCAAGAATAGGATGATTTCGTAGCTTCTTCATGGACACAAATGCCTCAGCCATTCTACCTTTGCGCATATACCATCGAGGTGATTCTGGCCCAAAAAAAACAAAGCAGGGCAAGCGGCACAGCTGGAATGAAGCTGGAACCGATTTGTAAACGCCATGTGATCGGGCCCGAGTTCCGTACAATCGCGTTGGCCGCTGACTGTTAGTCGATCCAGGGCTCTGCTACTCACCGAAACCGAGAACAATGCCCACAGTGGTCCACAGCTGCCAGCCCATGACAAGTGCTCCTCTTATCACCGTCGGAGCGACCTCTGCCGAGTAAATAGCTACGGTCGCTCCTTTCAGCCCAATTCCGTAACCGAAGAAAACTCTGACGATTAGGAGCTCCTGCCAAGTGTGGGTGAACGCCATGGCAATTGGAGTCGCAATGAGAACTAGGTCTTAGTGTGTATGTATACTGGAGAGAGAAAACACCGCACCGATAGCAGAGACGAAGATCGCACCGCGGCGACCAAAATATCGATTGAGCGGATCGGCACTCCAAGTTCCTCTTTTCGTCAGCTTGTACTGACCCAGAATTCACATTATAGGCGCAGAAAGATATGGGATAGCATTAACTAATCCGAGTATCCACTGATCTCTCGCTCCTCCTGGCTCATCGAGACCCCGATTAATACCAAATTCTTCCGGAAACCCGAGATCTACCATCAACGGACATCATATGTACGAGCGATTGTGGGTGACTCACTGGCGCCATTGCTGCCAGTTTGATCCCAGCCTTGGACAGCAGCACCGATGGCACACACCCCCACGACCCACCAAAGCCCTCTGGAAAGGCGCCATCTGATAATCAGCGAAAACTGACAGGGACATTGTGCACGAACTTGTGGTTGCGCTCGTATTGAGCAGCGTCTTTCTCTTCATCCGATAGGTCTTCAAGTAGTGCCCACTCGTCGGGCTGCTGAGCAAGTAGAGCTCCTTTGCGAAATATGTCCTGGTGCACTTCTAGGTGGAAGTCTTTGCAGAACAGATCGACCTCGGCAATCAAGCGAACTTTTGGGATGCCGTGAAGAGCGTTCTGCAGTGTCGCGCGAGCGGCGATCCTAGCATCTCGCTCTTCGCTCGTTTCCAGAGCCAAGGCATCAAGGTGTTCTTCGTGATGTATGCTCCCTCCAACACGTTTGTCCGTCTCACTGCCGACGAGGGCGGTCTTGCCCGCGAATGGAGTTTCCGTCATCGTGTCTCTTGATTGCGGCGAAAAGTTTGCCATGACATACTGGTCGATGTTTCATATACGAGCATACTCGGCGCTCGCCATGTCCCCACTTGATCACTAGACGGCTCGGCCACCATCCGGTACGAGATCCGAATGTTCCACCAATGACCCGTCGCCTTTCGTTGGGCGCTGTAAGGCGGCTTCCCCACTTTGGACTCACGTCAGCATGGGAAGCCCGGCGCTCCACCATGAACCTTAACTACAGAATGATTACTCAATGATCGATGGAGGCTCGGCGTGGCACTCCCGGCGCGTCAGGCCTTCACAGAGTCACGCAAAGCTGCATCAGGTAGGGAAAGGGGAGGCTCGTGCCGATCATGCCGATCAGGCCGTTCAAATCCTCCCATCATCACGCGGGCCGGTGAGACCGGACAATACTTGAGTTTCATAAAAATCTGCTACGATACATGACTACTGTATATGCTCACCAGCTGAACGCTTCTCGATGCAACCACATTTCCGCCAAGTCATATTTACCGCTTGCGATACTCCACTGTACTTCTCTGCATCCGACTCCCACTTCAGCGATCAAAGACGCTGGTCCACATGCTGAGAACATCAGCAAAGATCCGATAACGAGTAACTCACCTATCACTGCAATCCGAGAACGTGTCGCTGCGTCCCGACCGAATTCCCGAACGAGGCGAGGCACATCTGGACGACCGTAGTGGCGGACAGGGTATCTGTTGAGCGATTTTTCGGGGTCAGATGATTTGGAAGGCCCATCCTGCTCGCAAGGGGAGCCCGGAATCTTTGACTCTTTGGAACAGTCTGTAATGTGCAACTGGACATTCTCTTTGTCGACAAGGCTGCCGTCGAACCATGTGGATGCGTCTAAGAATGAGCATACAGTGCCAATGTCTAACATACCCTCTGTCCTGACCGACCAGACCATACGGAACGGCTTTCCCATACGTGTCAGTTGCTCGGCAATTGGCCATACAAAGGTTCCACCGACTCCGCCAGCGACGAGCAGGACGTCGTCAAAACTAGAGAGTCGCTCCTCCAAGCCTCCATAAGGACCCTCGACTACCACCGAGGTATTTCCATCCCTTCCAGCGCGCTTAGCCAGCTGTCGAGTAATGCCATCTCGAGTCTTGACGCGAAGAGACAAAGTATGATGCTGGTGATCCGGATTTGCGGTGGAGGCGATAGTAAAAGGATGTGATTGCTGGCGTAAGCGTCGCTTTCTGGTATTCGACAACTCACGAAAGGGTTTAGTTTTGTTAATCGCAGGTAGATATGCTGACCAGCCTGCCAAGCGTGTCGGCCACTTGTTTCGATGTCCACTCTTGTTACTCCGCCAGGCAGCTCTTTGATCGTGGCCACTCCCCTGAATCGACCAATGCCAACCAAAGACACAAGCGTGATGAGCGCTCGGACCAGAATGGAGAATCCCCAGACAGCAGCGCTGGCGTAAAAGTACTTGATACCTTGTTTCAGGTCTACTTGCAGGTGTGCTACAAGACTGATCAGAAGTCCTATGACCGTTATGACGTGCTGAATGACGAAGAATTCGTAGGATCTACGGGTCAATCACGCCGCCAGACTGAAACGCACAATTTCCGAAAGTTGGCAAAGCTCGAGAAAACGATCCAAGCCATCAAAACGATTGCGACTGTTCCGTTGGCTAATCGCGCATCTTTCGTGAAATATCTTGATGTGACAGCTTCTTCGTGCCATAGCTCTCCCATCGTATCCCATTTCGAGTGGAGCATCGTACCCGTATGGATCATAGAAAACAAGACTGGCCGGTCAGCTATAGTGTTGTCGTGATAATCCTCACATATAGCTCTCGCACCCCATTGGTGGTACAACATCCATCGCTCATGAGGGATTCGCGATATCCAAATGAAGGGATTAATTCGACTGCCGAATGAAAAGATGAATGGGCAGAGACCTGCAGCGATATACCCAGCTCTTAGGCCCAGCGGCGACCATTTGCCCTCCCTGTAGTACTGCTCCGCAGTCAACAGATACACCAAGAGCGGAATGAAGACAGAAAGCATTGCCTGGTCATCAGCCCTCGACTACTGTCTCAGGGTGTCGTACGATCGCGTGTGACAAAGCGAGATCGATGAACGGTATTCTGGCATAAGAAGCGTATCGAATAGCCGCCAGAAATCTCCCCGGTCTCTTCCTCGTGATTAGTCGAGCCCATTGTATACATGTGACCAATGCAATGAGAATGAAGCAAGTGAGCGCGGTCACTTGTCCAAAAAGTTTGGCTTCGCTGTCATCAGCTTGGTGTATTGTGCGGTTAACTCACGGTCCGCGTTTAGGTGCGACAGGCATGATGTGGGTGTGAAAAGTTGTTGAACACTCTAGTCGAAACTTCTTATACCCCTCTCCTCTTCAGAGGTCGGCCGATTGTCCTAGCAAAAGATGCACCCAAGGCCCTATCAGATTAGCGAATTGCCCTGAGTCTCCGCTAGGCACGTCAGTTTCGATTTCAACTGATACCGAAATGAGCCAAATATAGCAACACAGCCAGCGCTACTCGTACTGGCTGATCACACATTTTGTACTAGCTCTGCATCGGCCGACCTCCACGCACTCAGCCGTCATGCGTCACCTGATTACCACACATATCCATGACGAACGCCGTCATCCCTGAGAGTTTGTTTATTGATCAGGCGGAGGGACGTCTGTCTCTCTGCTACGGATCTTTCAGTTCACTCGGCTTTTCCCAGGTCAAGCGAGAGCGATTCACGCCGAGAGGATGCCCTGAGCATACCAATGCTCGAGTGGGAACAGACAATGGCAGTGTGATACCAGCGCGAGGTTCACCGACCAATATCACGGGGACAAGGTGCAGGCTCCCCCGAAGCGTTTTTGGCCTGATCCTTGAGCCCTGTGGCCCGAGGCACCCATAGTCTCTGGCTGAGTGTTTCTCGGTGGAATTGATCATGAAGTCGGGCGAAGAAAGTCTCATAGTCCGATCTGAGCTAGCTGACGGAACATGGCCCTGGTCACGTGCGTGGCTCGGATCCGACCGGGGCCAAAATCCGCCGAGTTCATCGAGGTCTGAAGAGATATCCTACTGCAGACGACACATCAATTAGTCAGAAGAGCACAGCGCTGAATAGCGACTTCATAGACCCCGCTGACATCGTCTATCCTTAGAGCCAGACTTAAACAGACGGCGAAGAACGGCGTCGAGGCAATTAGATGTACATCTCGATTATAATATCAGTGAGAACTAGAAAAGCCAATCGATAAACTTTTCCCACCAGGTATTTGGCTTCTTCTCCTCTTCGATTTCGGACGGATCGAGAGTACCAGAGACCAAATCCATTTCGGAAGCTCGGACAAACTAGCTGATCAGCAACCATTTCCTGGCTCTAAACCTTCACTTACTCTTGTCCGCTTGACAAGCTTCCATACCACGAATGGCACGACATAGATGGGGATCCCGACATACCCCGCAATGAAGTCGGCGGTCGACCATTGTCCTTTGAGAAAGACAGAGAAGCTTGACAGTAACGTGATGACTGCTGGTCAACACGTAATTCCGAGTCAGCAATTACACCCACTCACTCAGACTTCCAATGGCTCCAACCCATCCAGCATATGGTTGCAGCCTACTCTTGAAAGGTAAAGTGTTACGATCAAGGCCTTGAACTTTACAGGCAGCGTAGAAGCGAAGATAGCAGATGCAGAGAGTCATCCACGCGAGTAGACCGGCGACAGTCGACAATGCGAGAATCCAAGCGAATGCCTGCGAGGGACCACCAGAGCCAAGACCTACGAATCTCAGCTGAATCTAGGGCGTGATCTCGGCGACTCACTGAGATATGCAAGGGGACCGAATGCAAAGGAGACCAGGACGGCATAATAGGGAACACCCCACCGATTGACTTTTGAGAAAAACTGTGCATCAGTTTATTGGAAGCGCATGTGACATGCCACTCACCTGAGGAAGCTGTTTGTCCACTGCCATGGCAACAATGATCCTGCTTCCCACATAACAATACGAGTTTCCGGCCGACCAAGCGGAAACGAGGATACACGCCTGCTCGTCAGCTTTGTCGTGGAAAGGATAACGAGAAACGGACGTTGACAATCGAGTCCAGAGCAGGAATGCCGGCTGCCTTGATCGCGATAACCCAAGGACTCGAGTCGGCATTACCAGATCCAGATACCAAGTCTGGGTTGTCATATGGTACGATCATACCAATCAAGATTGAGCCAAGAACGTAGAAAAACAAGATTCGGTAGGTCACTCGCTTGGTCGCTTTGGGAATCGACCGATGTGGGTTGCGGGTCTCTGCAGCGGCGATGACGACCTGAAGTGAGCAAAGAGGATGATGCGCAGGCACGTACAGTCTCGACACCGATGAAGGAGAAACTAGCATTGATAAATGCGCTGATAAAGCCAAGGAAATGTCCAGTAGGACCGGTGATCCCGGCAAAGTCCGTCCATGCACCAGGATTGTTCCAGTAACGGAATCCTATTCGATCATGGTTTGGAGCACCACCGAGAGTTATCACCAAGCTGACGAATATGAGGCCGAGGAAACAGAGAATTTTGATACTGGCAGTAATTACTTCGGACTCGCCAAATCTTATAGTCAGCGCGAACCTGACGCATTGGCTTACATCTTGACGTTCAACATGTTGATGACGAATATGAGGACGAGTCCTATCGTGATAACGAGGGCAGGCGTAATATCGCTCCAATAAGACTGGGCACATCAGCGACTACGCCTGCAGCGGAAGAAAAACAACTCACCACCAGAACGGCGGCTGCTGACACTTCCGAAGCGATGGCGATGGTGTAGCAGTACCCATAAGAGATGGCGAGGGTAAAGCCCAAGGCGGGATCAACGAAACGAGTAGCGTAATGAGGGAATGTACCAGCTTGTGGAACCTATAAATCAGCCGAAGGACGCGCGCCGCTATGCCAGTTATCACTCACGTATGTAGCCATTTCCCCGAGACATTCCATAACGCACCACAAGATCGAACCAACAACGATGTATGCGAGCAAGAGCCCAGCGGGTCCTGCACTAGCTAAGGCAGAACCTGTCCCGATAAACAGTCCTGTTCCAATCCCTCCGCCAAACCCGATAAAAGTCACATGGCGAGCAGTCAGACGTCGCTGTGTGAGACCGACTCCTCCCTTGCCGTAAGAGTGCTGAGGTCCAGAAGGTGGATTGGCGTCGTACGGATGATCTGCGACCGAAGGTGATTTCTCTCGGTCCTCTTCCTCGATTGTTTTGGGCGTTCGTGACATTTCACACTGTATTTGGTTCGACGCCAGGCGTATCGGTCGAAATCAATGTATAAAAGTACAACTGACGCATTGTGTCAACGCCAGTTTTCTTCATGACCTACTCTACATATTGCGAGTGAAGTCGCCATCGTTCTCCAAGCGAGGTCTACAGTCTGGCCCCAAGAGCGCTCGAAATAACCCTGTGCTCCGAAATTTTTGAGCTCCCAAGCTTTTCGGGTGCGCAGCCACGTGCCTGACACGTGCGCTTTGTTCGGTCCAGCTGACCTCCAACCTGGGAGTTAGTCGGCACTTCTACAGAGTCACCATGCTAGTTTGACGACCCGGCCCGGCAACGTGATGTATCGTCTCGCTGTATAGGTCGGCTCGAGGACATGTATCACCGAGATCGACTTAGATCATCGAAAAAGATGGAACCGGCCAGCGATGACCCGCTAATTCGACATCTCTGAATCGTTTGGGACATGCGCGAAACCCTACGGCGAGATAAATCGTTGAAATGATAAGCAAGGCGCTCGAGCAGGATCCAATCAGAGGGTTAGTGGGGGCACTGCTTCATGAGCTGTCAGCCGAGTGGGGTTCGAGTCGGCGTAAAGCCGGACCCTGGAGTGGGGGAACAACCCCCCCAGTGTATATAGGAGTCCTGGATGGACCATGAGCCAGATAAGCCATCATGTCTTCGCGTCTGCTCCTTGGCACATATACACCAGTCACTCACCTGATCGAGCTCGTCGCTCAAACACAGTCGTCCCGGCTCTCGGTCCGACATATCAAAGATCTACCAATCCCTCGAGCCTCCTGGATCACCCGACACCCCACGTTGAACGACATATGGTATATCGCCCACGAGACTGACGATGGCGGCGGCAGTATGCCAGGAGTGGAAGGGAAGGTCTGGTCGTACCGCATCACCTCCGAAGGCGATGCCACACGTCTGGGCGAGGTCTCGGCGGTCGACAATCCCTGTCATCTGGCCGTCATCGGAGGTGGAACGGGCTTGGCGGTAGTCAACGTGAGTAATTTCTCTCTGCTATGTCAGAGTCTTAAGCTGAGGAGCAGTTTGCAGCCGGTTCGGCGTCTTTGATCACCCTCAACTCGGACGGAACATTTAGGGGCGCAGACGACAATCATATCAAGTTAACGGCGACAGCAGGCGGCCCTGCGAGATGTCATCAAGCTCTAGATGTCCCCGATCGGGGGGAGTGCTGGATCGTAGATACTGGTGGCGGACGCATTCGGAGAATGGCGATTCACAAAGAGCAAAACGTGTTAAGATGGACTCATGCTGGCGATATTCTTTTGTTGGACGGCCATGGCCCGAGGCAAGCAGTTCTGTCTAAAGATGGTGAGTTCGTGACCGGGACTCCCGCTCATCTTAGGCAACCACTTGTACACGATCCATGCTCGTAGCTGTATAGTCTCACATCATGACTTGTCGCTGTCGGAGGGAGACCAATTGGTGTCGACCCACAATATCTTACCGGTCGAACGAATCGACTTGGAGAACAGACAACCGCCGTTCACCTTTGCCGCTGCGCTCAACTTTCACGAGCCCTCGTCGACTCTAATCGCTACCAGTAGGTTCGTCAAAGAACAACCGACAGACTCGGTTGCCTTCTTCGGTATCGGCGCAAATGGCGAGATCTTGAGCGAGTCGGTCTTACAGCCAAAGCGAGGAAAGGAGTTCCGTGGGGTGGGGCTGATTGGAAACCACTACTTGGTGGCGGGACAGCATGATGGCTGGCTATCGTGTTTTGAGTGGGAAGGTGACACGACGGGATGGATCGAGCAGGAGTTGGACGCGCCGGTACAGTATGAGAAAGTGGTAGATATGGAAGCGATGTAATGCACATGGTGATTCCCGATACGCGTACATAGTCTACACCATACACGTATTCGACGCTACAAGATAAATCAATATGCATCAATCCCCACCAGCTTTCTGCCCAGAGGAGATAGCACCGGTTCCTGAAGCGGGATGCGCATCTTTGACGTGATGTGATCTGGGGGCACATCTCTTCGTCCAATGATGGCGGAGATTGGGTCATGAGATGCGTTCAGCTTCCTATCCCAGGCATCCTTTCGGATCGCTTTGACCGTGTCGTCCGCTAAAGCCGCGGGTTTGTAGCAGCAATAAACCGCCAAGCGATCAGATTCCGCTGAGGGAGTCGCCCCGTAATGGACAGTCCTCTGCCATTCGTCAGTGTCAGTGCGTCATGACCAGGGAGAAGCTCACACTGTCCCAAAGAAGCAAGTCACCTGGTTCGGCGCACACCTTCTCCCAAACGCATCCATGCTCGAGAAGCCACTCTATCTGCTCGGGTGTATGATCATGCCTATCGATCGTGTTCCATCCTGAAGACGGTTTGACGTTGTCGAATGCCTCAAACATTTGGGTGTATAGTTTGGACGATCCCTTAAGCACCATCAGGCCGCCATCTTCTGGACCATTGGGCAAAAGGTTCATGATGCCCTGGACGCAGTATAGATCTGTCTGGAGAGGAGACTGATCGACGTGTGCCCATGGCTTGAACACCTCGTCTTCCGGCGATCGATCCTTGAGTGGAATACTGATATTGCAACCATCTAGACGTCAGCTCATGTCATCTTTGAGTAATGTAAACTTACCGAATGATGCCAAAAGCTCATCCGTTCCCCAGATCTGAGCAAAGACATCAACGATCGCCGGTTCCGACTTTAGATCCCACATCCACTGCTCGTGTGCTACTCCATATCGATTGGTGAGACCGCCTATTGGGCTAGTCAGCGACACGAAGGCTAACAACGTACCCTTAACAAAGTAGTGAAGCTTTTCCGCCGTATGGGTGGTTGGATCCTTGCGATCGAAGCCCAAGCCAAAGCTCTCCACCCACTTGTACGCCGTTTCGGCATACTCTAGGGCCCGCTGTCTTCTCAAGACGGATGGGATGACCGCGTAGCCTGTAATTCAGTGTCACCCTCCCCTTTGAGTACTCACCATCTCTCAACACGAGAGACCTGACGTCTGATCCCGGCTCCACGCTCAACCGAAGAGATCTAGGTAGCTCAGTCCGAGTCTGCGTTGTGCTCATGTCGTTCACGATAACAGGGGTGGAACTACGAAATGAATTGAAACATTGCGCAGGAAAATAGGTCAGCCTCGATGACAACTCACGATGTCAAATCCCCACTTGATGACCAAAACGAGCTATCGCGGTACTGGGAAACGACGGCAGTGTCTCGCCGAGATACGCAGCGGTACGCACAGTGGGGTATCACTATAGCGACAGGTCTTATCTGGGAACTCCTCTGGCCTTCCGCTTTATCGGTTGTGGAATGGCAATTTCGGCAACGTCCGATGCCGAGTCTACCCCACCTACAATGTCTACCGCGTTGGAGCGTGGGGTAAAGCTTATCGCGTGAGTGGGCACTGTATGCATATATAGTCTGCTCCAAACCAGAGAAGGCACTCGACAATACCTTGTTCCCCAATCAATAGAGATGCTTGTCAAAGTACCGTCCGGGACGTGGCTACCCTCACGGGTGCCCGAATCGCCGTCTATCATCGCCATACTTTTGCTGTTCTGCGCCATGGTGGAAAGTGCCGTGGGTCGTTTTCTCTCGGTGTTACGTCTCTGACCTTATTTCAGACCAATGGGTTTGATGGAAGTCTCTTGAATGGGCTAAAGTGAGTCTCTGAGAGTATCGGCACTCCCGTATCAGATTTTGACCAGTCAGTGCATTGCCCGTGTATACCGAATACTTCAACCTTACGCCAGCAACGAAAGGTCTCAATACAGCGTCGGTGTACATCGGGCGTATACTCGGACTAGCCGTCGCAGGTCTATGTACCGACAGATTCGGTCGACGCCCGACAATCTTCATCGGGTCCGCGATCACCATTGTCGGCATCATAATTCAAGGAGCAGCCCAAAATATCGCGATGTTTGTCGTCGGACGGGCCATACTTGGTCTAGGGGCATCTGGAGCAGCTGTCGCCGCTGCTGTCTACCTCACCGAGACTTTCTCAGCGATCTGGCGACCATGGGGTGTCGCCATTCTGCAAAACTTTTACTAGTCAGTCGCAGACTCCGACCGCGCCAAACTGTGACTGACAAAATCAGTGTCGGTGCTCTAGTCGCCGCTGGAGTGACTTTAGGTACAGGACAGTGGAATTCTACCTGGGCTTGGCGAGCGCCATCTTTTTTCCAGGCTATCTGGGCGATTCTCTGCATTGTCGTTCTCCCTTTCATGTGAGTACCCGCTTCTATCAACCGAAGCGATTACGCTGAATCAATGCAGCCCTGAGTCTCCCCGGTGGCTTGTGGCCCAAGGTCGCATCGAAGATGCTCATACTGTTCTGGCCCGTGTGAATGCTAGAGGCGATAAAGAGGACCCCATCGTCGTGGCAGAGTTCGCTCGAATCGTCGACGCGCTACAAACAGATCAAGCTGTCGCAGCGAAAGCCATGTCGCCAAAAGAGCTGATTCGAACGCCGGTGGCGCGAAGACGACTGGCTATCGGTGCCAGCCCTGGGCTTTTTAGCTGTATCGCCGGGAATATCATCGCGTCATATTACATATCCACATTTCTGACTGGTGCGGGTATCACGGATCCACAAGATCAGTTGAAAGCCGTACGTCCGCAGTTGAGCAAGAGATGCTGATCCCCCTAGAATGTGGTATTGAACGCATGGTGTCTTCTCTGCTGCCTCGGAGGTACACAATTGGCGGTCAGGTGGGGTCGAAAGTCGACTGCCTTAACGGCTCAATTCATTTTGACGTTGTTCCTCATGACCATCGGTGGTCTGACCAAAAAGTATTCGTCCAATCCCGATGCAGCCCCCCAATCCCTGGTGTACGGCAACGTTGCTTGCATCTTTCTTTTCCAGGGTGCATACTCCATGGCCTGGACTCCACTGTATGTCGGACCAAATTCCGGAGCTCCCGCTGATCCCATAGTATGGCCTTGTACCCGCCAGAGATCCTCAACTACGCCATCCGGGCCAATGGCTACACCGTAAAACAATACTGCAATGCTATTCCTGCGTATGTCAAAGGACTAGTATCCCACTAACCGTTGTAGTCTCGTCCTGATTTATGTGATGCCGATCGGCCTCGCCAATATCGGCTGGCGGATGTACATTATCAATGCTAGCTGGAACGTTGTGACGTTCTTCCTAATCGTGAGTATCATTTCCGCCCTGGACATGCGTCTGACATCTTAGCTCCGATACTGGGTCGAGACGAAAGGACTTTCGCTGGAAGAGATAGACGAGATATTTGAAGGCAAGAAGCCCGATCATGTCAACCTTGGCCCGGACACTACGATCGGCCGCCTGGAGATGGCCAAGGGGGACAAGGAAGCCAGTGATAGTGTGACTGTTCTAGAAGCGAGGTGAAAGGTCCAGATTTGTGGCCAAACTGACTCTGTCGTAAAGTCGGATTTTTGGAAACTTGCTTGCACCACCTTGTTGTACCAGAGTGTCTTTGTGCATGTATGCAAAGGCAGATCAGACTGACGGCTGGCATTGAAGCTCTAGTCTTCACGCGGCGCCCTCGGTGAGTGACAGGCCACTGACTTCCTCGACTCTCCACTAAAAGCCGAGCCGTCACCCACCATACGTTTGTCGCGAGGCGGCGGAAGTTCTTCGATATGGAGTTTAAATAATTGAGGGCAGTGGTAGACGCAAAGAGCCCTGTCGAGCGTTGGAAAAGATACCAGCCTGGGCTAGCCGGTAGAGCGGATCAGCACACATGTAGAAGGATGGCTAGTTCGCTACAATTGTCGGAGTGGACCTTCACGTGACTACTTACCTGCGCCCAACCTTGATATAAGGCCGCTCCAAAGCCTCACATCCTTGGGTACCAATAGATCCACTCCCGGGGGATGGGATTGCTTCGCGATCGGCAGATAGTGCAACAATACATTTCTTTCGTTGGAGCTATGCGCATATATATATTGGTTGATGTACCCGGGAAACCGGAGGGACTGATGCTTCGCGACTCGCCTTCTTCCCATAGCTTGATACTGGTCGATAATGGTGAGCTGCTCTCTTCGTGTAGGCCTCACTGATAAATAAATGCTCTCCCAGCTTACCTACTCCGTCAAAGCGCTTGAATAGTCTCGCGTGGTGACCGCTTGTGCGAAGCAAAGGTGCTCGAGTCTCTGAAGCTAAGGACACCCGTATTTGATAATTGGATCAGGGACCGGTGGCAGTACAGGTGGTCATCAGGCAGAAAGAAAGTCCAGTCGGGAATATGGGCTGCGTCTCTCCCCGGGTGTTTGTTGTAACAATCTACTGCTTGGATATAGAAGAATGAACATCCGCTGCCACAAAGCTGTTAAGTCCGGCATTGCGCCGTAACCAACGGGCCGAAGCTTGACCCTGAAATTGTACCTTGCCCTGACTACTCCCATGCTGTTCTCTCTTTATCTGATACACTTCTTCTACCATCCTGCCGTGATGCTACGCGACGCCTCCGCCAAGGAGTACTCTACTATAGAACCTTCTCTCATGCGCAGAGTGTTGAACCTGCCGCCCTCACGGCCTGTTCGAGGGTCAAGGACAGGCTTGGCAGGGATGTCCTTTCCCACAGTCGGCCGATGCCGCTGCTCCAATCTGATAAGAGGTTGAAACATGAGAACGAAACTTTTTACACATCCCCTTCCCATCGCCATCAACAATGTCACGACCACCAGCGCAGACTACACTATACAGTCTTGATCGTACCGAGTCACTTACCGCATCACACGTCGCCGATGACCGAGAAAGCGTCGAGAAGACTGAGAAGTCCGATGCCGAGGCTCAAGGCGAGCAGTCGTCTCCCGATTTCGAGCAGGACGACGGTGTCACCAGAATCGAAGCCCTATGTAAGCCCTTCATAACTCCTTCAGCTGTGGCTGACTCTCAGATCTCGTCTTTGGCAAAGGTCTAGGTCTCTACGCGTTATGGGCATCGATTGGGTTGATCGCCTACGTCTATTCCCTTAGCCGAAGCACTACAGTCTATTGTAAGCTCGTTTCATAGTCGACGTGTTGTTATGCTGACTCGTTCAGATGTTCCGTTTGCTACATCATCTTTCGGAGAGCACACCATCATTGGGACAATCGGAGTCATCAACGGGGTTCTCAACGGAGTCTCGCAGCCATTCATTGCCAAGGTTTGTTCAATCAGCCGCCACGCAATGTGTTGCTCATGACTTATAGATTGCCGACATGTGGTCTCGACCACACACTCTTCTACTCGCAGTGACTCTCTATGCCGTCGGCTACGCCATGTGTGCCGGCGCGCAAAATGTCACTACCTTTGTCGCTGGTCAACTCATCTATACGCTAGGTAACTCTGGAATTACCTTCCGTAAGCTTCTTTAATCTGCATGAACTTCGCTGACACCCGTTGCAGTCAACAGTCTTATCATTGCAGACATCACATCTTTGCAATGGAGAGCTTTCGTGAACGGAGCGATCAATCTGCCATACGTTGTGAACGCGTTCGTCGGTGGTTTCATTACGAGTGGTATCAATGGCTATAGCGCAAATGGTTGGAGGTGGGGTGTATGTCTGTTCTATTGACCTGCGTAGTTTTGGTCTGACCATCCAGTACGGGATGTTTGTCATTCTTCTTCCCCTCGCCATCTCGCCTGCGCTCATCGTACTCCTGGTCGGTGATCGACGAGCCAAGAGGCTCGGAGCGTTATCTCTCGCTTCGTCGTCATATGCCAGGCGACAGTATCTTGCCAGTCAGGATGTGGAGCGTGAAAACCGGACTGCGATTCAAAGCTGTCTACACTACTGGTCTCGACTTAATGGCTTCGGTTTCTTGCTTATGGGATTCGCCTTTGTCTTGCTCCTGGCTCCAATGACCCTCAATACTACCGCGAAAGGCGGATACACTAATCGTGAGTAACCTTTTACACAACCAACGAGAAATCGCTGAAATATAGCCTCTCTTATCGCCATGTTGGTTATTGGTGGCATTCTATTCATATCTTGGGCGGTCTGGGATGGGTTCTTTGCCAAGTATCCAATCATGCCTAGGCGGGTTTTGAACAGGACCTTTGTTAGCTATCTACCTCGTCTTGTTGGCGGTCCAAGCTGACGTCTAGTTCGCCTGTCTTTTCATCGATTTCTTTTACTTCTTTTCCAGCTACCTCGTTGATACCTACTTTTCTTCTTGGACCTGGGTGATTACAGACTGGAGTGCAAGTCTGCACTTGTCATCCTGTCATCCCAGCTGACGTGGCAGACTCGAAACCATACTTTCTTCATGAACACTGTCACAGTAGCCATGTGCAGTCTCGCCATTGTCGTTGGTGTGATCCAACGAGTCACCCACCGTTACAAGGTCTTGCAGATGATCGGATGCTGTATTCGAATCCTGTGAGTCTCTCTTGCTGTATCTCGATCTCTTAACTAACCCATACAGTGGTGTCTCACTTGTGTACCTCTCGACTACGCGGCCGACCGATGCCGTCCTTGTCTGCTCGCAGGTCTTCACTGGCATTGGTGGCGCCATCATCGTTACGGCGAGTTATGTCGCGGTCCAGGCGAGCGTTCCTCATCAAGACATGGCCATCGCCGTCGCTGTGCTCAATTTGTGGAGCTCTATCGGAAGTTCGATCTCGATCGCCATATCCGCCACGGTGTGGAATAGGGAGGTACCCGCCAATCTTGAAAAGTATGTTGGTCACATCTACAATGCTACCGAGAGGGCCGAGCTATTCGGCAACCATCTTCTCGCTCGGGAAGCCGAGCCAAGGGATCTTATCAAACAGGGTACGTTCCTTCCCGTTGACTGCATCTCAGGCTAAATTTGATAGCCTACCTCGATTCCACCCACAAGCTGTTCATGGCCGCCATGATTGTCACTTTTGGGACGCTCTTGGCTTCTATCTTCGCCTCCAACTTTTATCTCGGACAGTCCCAGAATGCCATCGAAACTCACAAAATCATCAAGTTCAGGAACAAGGAGGAAACCTCGCCGGATGCTATCGCCGAGAAGGTTCGAGAGGCAGAAAGGCGGGCCAAGGACCAGGTGGACGCAGCCAGGTAGGCAAATGGCCCCCATCATGATCCAGCCTCTGTCATAGCCCTCAACTATCTTCAATTCCGACTCCTCGTATGCAAAATCACACAACAAACTACTGCGCCCGCGGCCAATGGTCACCGCTCTTTACCCGAATGGCTGACGATCCCTATGGTGTCTGCTCATCCCCCATACCACTGAGACACTCATTATATCCATATATTGATCCTGGCCCCGATTCCAGTCCCCGAAAGCCCTTGAGTGACCTTCCTGAGAATGAGCAGCATCGACAGCGGCACTGAACGCGTATGCCTCGGCTTCTTGCACCATCTATCAAGACCTGTCTGTCCCGTGGCTTCTTCGGCGTCCTGTCGATAACCTCGTGGTCGACTTCGATGGCGTTCTGGGAGTTGCCGAGATGGAAATCCCCCGGTTCAGTGGACAAAGAAGATCGTAATCAAGCCGATAAACGACCGCGGGAGCTCTAACACCAAGCAGTATCCAGGTATGCCTGTTTGACATGATCCCCAGGAGTTTGAACAATGATGCCTGACGATCGAATGGCATCTGATATGGAGTCGACGTGAAAAATGGAATGTCATGATACACGAAGACATTGTTCGCATTGAAAGCTTCAAGCACCTCCCGGGGTGAGTCGATAGCGGCAACAGAGCCGTTTGAGATGCTCCGTCTGGGGAGACCCGCTAATACCGACAGCGTCTCGACAAGAAGAGGCCATCAGGCACAGACATCTACGGCCGGCGAGACCCCCGCTTGCTCAGACGAAGTGGTGTCAACGAGCTGGGTAGGTGTAACAGGGCGGCTCCGTACAGTGGGGGTGATCGCAGTCATCCCTCGTGACGGCACGACTCTGCTGGCGCCATTGTTGCAGCAAATTCTCGGGTTCGTGTCGATACATCGAGGGTGAAGATATCCAAGAATATCTACCGGTACCTGGCATATACGACTCATGTGACAGCTATTAATCACCTGGAAGACAGGGCAATTCGCCGAGCGATCGTCGAAGTCACGGTCCGACACCCTGCTCGTTGGGGTAAGACGTAATAATCGATCCGAGCAATACAGTTTCGACATAAACCGCCCGCCACAACGCCTCGCGACAATTTGTGAACCGCACGCTTAGCCCTGACTCCCTTCCAGAGCGGGATTTTTTGGAGCAAGACTGAACGTCGGCTGTGCCCGAGTGTGGAGCGGTCATCCGCGCCGAAGTCTCGGCCGATCAGGGTAAAGTGGGGGACAATCGGTGCTCCACTCAAGCTTACTCTCATCCACATCCACTAGCCCACTGCTGGTCGGCGTTTTGACCTTTGCCAAGTTACAGCTACTGGTTTCACCCCACTTGGACGCGCATGGGTATGGCACCGGCACCGGCCCCACGGGTCGTTGTCGGAAATACATTGATAGGCATGGTATATATGTTCACACGGCTTTCGCTCCACTCCTGGCTTTACCATCAGCTATCTCCTCCGGTAGTGATAGTCGCACACTGCACTTTACTGGCTCGCCGCGATGGACACTCTCGATATTCTGCCTCATGTCGACCGACATGAGCCGGAGACACCGCTTGACGAAGACAAGATGACGTCCAAGGACGATGTTCAGGATGAGAAGGTTGACGAGGTGACCGCATGGTCTGTACCTGAAGATTGGATATCACGCTTCATTGATGAGTACTCTGGTGAACATGGCGGACAATCGGAAACACTACCTCCTGGCTCCGATCCAGAAATGACGGCCCGAGCCGTTCTCACTATGCACGAGGATGAAGCTGTCAAACTGCTTAAAGAGAGACTTGATGCTCCCGATCATGATTACAACTTCGATTCAGTGTTTTGGGAGCGGATGAAGCTGCTTGTGCAGGGTCCCGAAGCTTATGGACAAGAATACGCGGACTGGGCATACATGACGGCCAAGGCTGCCGGATTCATATACAACTGGTCCCCTTACGCCGAAGTACGAGCGGTAACGCTTCCATATGACGATCCAGCCGAGCCGTGCGAAACGTTCAGGGCCTACTTCTTGGGATTCTTTTGGGTTATTATCGTGACTGGGGTCAACACTTGTAAGTCAAGGACATCTATGGGTCTGCTGACTTGGCAGTCTTTTCACCCAGACAGCCTGGTATTTCCATTCCAGGTTCGGTTGTTCAGTTGCTGCTGGTGCCCATGGGACGAGGTCTAGCTCGAATCTTACCCGATTGGGGTTTTACTCGCAAAGGAGTTCGATATACAATCAATCCTGGTCCATGGACCAGTAAAGAGCAGTTGCTAGCGACTATACTGTTCCTCGGAAATTCGACCATAGGAAATTTCACTGGGCTGCTTGTCATGCGACTTCCTATTTTCTTCGGTCAGCGATGGGCAACTTTCGGATTCTGTATCGTCCTTGCCCTGGCCAATCAGGGTTACGGTATGGGTCTCGCCGGCATCCTTCGAAGATTGGTAGTATATCCCACTGAAGCGGTCTGGCCAAATTCGCTACCGACATTAGCCCTCAATCGAACCTTGGTCAATGCCGACAACCGACGGGAGAAGATCAATGGTTGGAAAATTTCGCGGTACTCGGCCTTTGTCCTATCCAGCGTTGTCTTCCTTGTCTATTATTGGATCCCGAATCAGTTCTTCATCGCTCTTCGGCTTTTTAGCTGGATGAGTTGGATCTCTCCCCAGAACAAAGCTCTAGCAATTGTCACGGGCGCATACGGAGGTCTTGGCTTCAACCCAATCTCATCATTCGATCCGGTCACGTCCGGAAGAGAGGCGATGAACTCGCCTTTCTTTGCGTGAGTCATCAACCCTGCATACTTCACGGCCAGACGCTGACATGCTTAGGCAGCTTCAGCAGTATGTGATGCGAGCCATCAGTGGTCTCATCATTCTCATCCTCTACTACTGCAATGTGTCTTGGGCTTCTTTCATGCCCATCAATTCGAACGCCTCTTTCGACAGAACTATGGGGCAGTACAATGTAACTCGAGTACTCAAGGATGACAATACCGTCGACATCGATGCTTACCTAGACTATGGACCTCCTTACTATGCTATCGCCAATTTATACGTCGTGAGTCTATACTGCTTCGGGCATGAAACGATCTAATGTGCAGACTGGCGCAAATTTCGTGTACTACACATTTTCGGTCTTGTATGTCTTTATTCGATACTGGCGACCACTCAAGAAGGCATTCTATGGGCTATTTATCAACTTGATCAAGCGCCGATCTACATTCTATGGGTTCGACGACGGAAATACCCGGTTGATGAAAAAATATCGAGATGTACCTGAATGGTGGTACGGGATCATCTTCGCGACCGGTTTTGCGATTTCCATCATCGCCTGCGAAGCATGGCCTACCCAGACGCCATGGTGGTCGATCATCGGAGTCACGGTTATCGGTACCGTCCTCACTATTCCCTGGGTCATTATCGAAAGTATAGCCAATACCGGTATACAGCTCAACGTCATTTGGCAGCTCTTGCCCGGTCTCTGGTTCCCGGGGAAGCCCATGCCTCAGCTCGTTATCGTCATGCTGGGTGGAGCTTTCGAGCAGATGGCGGGCAACTTTGCTCACGACCTCAAATATGCTCATTACGCCCGACTCCCGCCGCGTGCCGTCTTCCGCGCCCACATCATGGCGACAGTGGTAAACTGTTTCGTGTACTGCATCATGCTCGAGTTGATGCTCCAATGGTTCAACAACGACGCCACCCTTTGCCGATGGGATAACGAGGCTTTCATGGTGTGTCAGTACGCAAACAGCGTTTACAGTAGTACCATCTTCTTTGGCGCCTTCGGTACCAACAACATGTTTGTCCTTTATCCGATGCTGCCATACTGCTTCCTCTTTGGCGCACTTTTGGCACTCGTCTGGCTTGGCGGAGAGACCTTCTTGCCCAAAGTCCGACGATCTCTTTCAATCAAGATGGACGCCAAGAAGTTTTTCACCCTCGACAAATACTTTTGGGGTCCAGCTTCCAGTTTGCTCGAAACGCTCAACCCCGCTATCGCGCTATCCGGAGCTCTCGCCTGGGCTGGAAACAACAACCTTTCTTACGCCACCCTTGGTATATACATTGCTTGGTTCTTCCAATACTATCTCAAGCGTCGATACACCGCGTGGTGGGGAAAGTACGCTTATCTCTTATTCGCCGGTCTCAATGTTGGAGTCGCCATTTCCGGCTTGATTGTAACCTTGGTCTTTAGTTTTGGAGTCGGCAAGGGAGTCAACTTCAGCTGGTGGGGCAACACGGTTCAGCGAAGCGGCTTCGATTGGGACATGTACAACCAAGTCGGCTCTCTCGAGCCCCTTCCAGCGAGTGGATATTTCGGTATTGATCCAGAGAATTACCCCACAAAGTGGTAGGTCGCAGGCGTGTTGTACGGCTGGCATGGTTGGGGATGCGGGAAGTCGAGCAGGGAGATTGGTGTATTTTGCCTAGTCAAGTTCAGTAGGATGTTTTGTAATCTCCGTTAGTCACGAGCGTATTGTATGGTCTCGAATTGGCAAGAATGAATACATGTTTCTGATTTATGGAAAATCGACCCAGGCTGCAGTATAAAGCTAATTCGATGCATTACATCTTACCTTTGTCGTTGCCCTTCGAGATCTTCATCACTTCGTGCAGTTCGTGCAGTCGAGGTTGATATCCAAGGTGTTATAAATCACCATCTTTCCAAACGCTGTAGGTCACACCCTTGCCCTTGATCGGGCACTTAGACTTGTCACTGTAGTACTCTACTCTGTTTTTTTTCCACCGAGGTCCTTGAAGTCAAACCTCGGTAACGGCTCGACCGACTCGTGGCCTAGCAGGCCTTTCGTCTCAATCGTGCCTTTCCTTCACATAAATTGAATCGGTGGTCTGAGCATATTGGTTCTATTGATGCGGGCATCCCGCTGATACATGAGGTACAGAATATGTCGTGTCATGAGGGACAGGCGAGAAGATGATTGCCGGGATCACCCTCCATGGTGAGCAATAGAGGTATAGGTGAGAGATCTGAAGTTATAGCAGCCCCATCTCTTCCAGAAACTAGTATTCAGCCGAGCAGTACGCTACTGCTTTGCTCAGCACTCACCGCATTGACATCAAAGTCCCCCAAACCACCCAGATCCACATCTTCACCGACATCTACGTTGGTATACCCCCACGTTGGGTCATCAAGCATTTCGGCGATAGGAGGCATCCGATGGGCCTTGTACTGGTCGACCTGATCGATGTTGAAGTCGCGTGGTGGATAGAAATTATTGAACCCGGTGTGATCCGATGACGAGGCCTGCGTATGAACAGCTCCTGGCACTAGCCAATTCTCAGGCGACACTTGGTCTTGACCGGGCTTGGCGATAGGCTGAGAACCCCTTTTGTCGGATCTTCGGAATGTTTTTCGAGCTGACAACAGGTCCAAATCTTCCGAGTCATCCTCTTGTCCTCTCCCTCCAAGTCTGATTGCTTCACGACCTATATTGGCCAGACGCTGGAGCTGGGCCTGATGTTAGCAGAATCAAGCATTGAGCTTACTGTTTCATCACGTCCAGCAATCTGGAAAAGTGCGATCCCACTGTCCAGCTCCGACATCACTGCCGATGCCAGCTCACTCCTGGGAGCACGTATAGCACAGGCCGCCAGACAGGCACAAGCACTGAAGAGATGAAAAAAGAAATGCCATCGCCGATTGATTTGTTGATCATGCAAAGCGAGCATACTTCGTACTAGCCCTATCAAGGTCCTACAGGACTCGAGGCAATTGACGAATGACATCGATTGAGGTGATCGGAGTGGTTCCATCGGATACTCCTTGAGAGCGCGGACGAACCATCCTCGATGAAGTGCCATTCTTGCTTCGGTGAGGTACATCAATAGCATGTTTCGGCGAAATGCAAGGCGTTTCCGGGCGGGATCCGTCAGGTCATAAAGGGAAGGGGCAACGCCGGGACTGAGATGAGGTGGAAGAGCTCGTTCGTAATGATTGAGTGAGTCGTCTATCTCGATTACGTCCGAGTATGGTGATGGCATGATTCGAATTTGCCTTTCATTGATTTTGGACCAGATCCGAGTGAGAGTATAAGCCATCCGATGGAATGACGTTTCGTCGCCATCATCGGGTAATTCACAATCTATGGAATGATCCGCAATACACTGTCCCCGACCAAGAGCGATACTTTGAAGTACATCGTAACCGTGGATTTCCCAGAAGATGATCCGTCGTTCGGTAGCGTCTTCGAAGGGTAAATCCCATTGAGCCGGATCGCGGTGTAATCCGATAGCTTCAACCACTCCCATCCCTGCTCTCAAATAGGGCCATCCAATCTCCCCGCCCGCCGTATCTTTCCGACCGTTCATGACGAATGTCACGTATAAATAACATATCTGAACGAGGGTGACGGAGTGGGACATGTCGATGGCAAGAGCTTGACGAGCAGCGGTGATATATGCATACGTAACTTCGTTGGCGGCAGTTGAAGGGGTAGGATCCATGACGGTACCAAGAGCGAGTACCAGGAAGAGTATTGTGAGGTTCTGAGACGGCGGCGGAGTCGACGAGTGGTATATGGGATCGATGTATTTGGCTTGAAACCCGGTTTGAGGTACGATGTTCGTGAACCACCCAAAAGTCTGCTTGTCAGCTAGGCTTAACACAATGGCAACAAGAGAGAGTCATGCTTGAGGCCGGGGGAGACGTGGGAGTAGAGGTGGTCACGATGCCTTCTGGGACGTTGGTCCAGCGCTTACCCGGTAATACCGATCTACAAGCTCCTTCGCATCTTCCTCCATCGGCAGATAGGTCAACACTATCTCGGCACTCGTCATTTGCGGTGTAGTGTAGTACCCACGTGCTTGACCAGCATTTGGCGTAGGTAGATCGAACAGAGGAGGGGGGATAGGTTCAGTGACCGCTTTAGGATGGCGATTAGTGTTTGAGCGTTTCTGTCCGTCAATTTGCTCTAAGAGAGTCGAGCGAGCTGGGAAGGGATACTCACCGTCAAGTAGACCGAGCTGGCTGCTCCATAATACCTTGAGCGTCCCGGGTCTTCCTCTACTACCAAGTGGGAGTATCCCGATAAGCTATCTACCGCGCCTTCTCCAATAGCTTGATGCCGACTTCGGACCGGTGATCCAGCAGCATGACTTGCTCCTTGTTCCGCGTCCGTGCTCACACTGGTCGAGCGGTTCGAATTAGCGAGTAATGGATGTGATGACGAAGTCGCGTGTCGTAGCGCATCCTCAAGGACAATGACCCTACGGTGGAGTTCCTATCCGTCAGCTAACGTCACCTACGGAGAACACTCACTTCTGTACCAGCTAGCACCCTTTGACCTCTTATACCATCACTCAGCTCTCCTTTCGGGCATATACTGCCATGTAAGCGATGTTTGTAGCGTTAGGGGAAGGACTCACTTCTCCAAACCTCGCTTTATACAATGGGCGCAAGGAAACTTTAGGTCGCACTTGACTTTCAAGCGTCGACACTCGGCACCTGACATTAGCATACATAACTACTTGAACGTAGACACCTACAGCTGATAGTCTTGCCCGAACGGGACCGCTGCATCGCTGCATGCGGATGGGAAATGATCGCAACACAAGAATAATAACGACAACAGATAACGAAGGAGGATTACCGAACTGACCGGCGATGTCCGTTCTAGGTCGATAACGTGTATATCGCATTCATGCATGCTAAGTACAAACTATGATCAGAGCTGTGAACGTATCTTGACATTATCTAGAGCTGCCACTACATCATTCACTTCGGTCTGCTTGCTATCTCGATCAGGCGTTGTATCGTGATTCCACCCAGGCATGTCTGCTAGATCTTTGGCGGGAGCCGCTCGCCTGGACTTCAAAGCGTCTCCTCCTGGTCTCCATCGCCACGCGTAGGTCAATTCTTCCGATAGGGTGCCCTCTATAAGCTCGACGATATGTTTGCCAATGTTTGGAAGTAACTTGAAGGAATGACTACGTGTCAGCTTGTTCTAAGTTTTAGATGAGAAATGGCATACCCGCTATCACCAGTGGCTAGGATAAAGTTGGTCCATCTCGGATGCTCGCATATGAGGAGAGACGCATCGGCCGTGTCGGTACACCAGCACATTGTCTTGTTGAAGATCTGTCGATCTTTGAAGCGTGGTAGGAATGTTGAGATGGCTTTCCTGACGGTGATATCCGATGCGTCGGGGTAGGTGTCGGTGGGATGCTTAGCGTGAGAGCGGGGAACCGATATGCGCTTGGAAGAAGTTGAGCCATATGGCTGATGCTGCTTGAAGCGAGTGAATCCGGGGAACTCATCGCAGTACTTGATCACCCCATGCCTATTATCAGCTGAATTGCCGTCCATCCAACTCACTCATTTGGCTCGAAGAAGAATCCGATATCTCCGTTGTATACTACCGGCGAGTTTTTGAAGTCTTTGGCTTCGTCAAGAGACAGTTGCATGTGTGCGTAGACCCATGCCTGAGTGTGAGCTCCATTCTTTGCCTTACAAGCAGTTCACGTACCTTCGAGACACATTGGTCTTCCAGATCCACCAAGGTGGAAGTCCAAGCACCTGCAGCCAAGACCACCTTGTCGGCCTGGTATTTGGTTCCATCGACTGTCTCGATCCCGATACATGTCGTTCCATCAGCCTCGAAAAGTGGTCGCTTGAAAGCTCCGGCCCTACAGGTGAGCATGGGTATTTAGCGACAAGCTGGACTGGCGTACCCCCCAAAACCGAACTTCACACCTCTCTCCTTCAGGTACTCTCCAATACTGTTGATTGCCTTTGCGGCAGCAAGCCATCCCCCATCTTCACTCCATACCGCTTTCCAACCCTATCAGTCAGCTACGTTCATCATCGCCAATCGCCAATCGATGATGACTCACCTTGATCTGTTCTCGATCTAGCAAGGGCGCCTTGGCCAGTATTTGATCCTCGTTGTCGAGCCATACCGTCGTATCCTTCAAATCCGTATCTGAGTCCACCAACGTTCTGAATGCCTTTCTGAGAGACTCGATACTCTCAGGTAGACCCGCACAATCGAGCCTGCCGGTGTTGTGGAACCAAGGCTTGAACAGATCGTCATTCCTCCACATATCCCTTGCTTCCAGACTGAGCTCAAGATCGAATTTGTTACGGACACGAACACCCATGATCTTGTTGAGATCATTACCAGCTGATTGATTCGATGGTATGGGATAGGTGTCGAGGACAGTGATATTGGATGGGGTGTAGCCATTGCGAAGAAGGTGGAGAGCGGTCGATGATCCCATCGTTCCCCCACCGCCTACAATGATCACTGATGCAGTGTTTCTCCTATCTGCCATGGTGATGATAAGGTGTAGATAGGAGAATGACTTAGAGATACCAGACTAGCTTTTAACGAGGATGAACCGATGGCGCGGGTGTGGAGATGCTGCATCGGCGTCCGCATGTCGGAGAGCGTAATCAGGCCAACCGAGAATACGGGGCACGATATTAGGCATCCTATTCGCTGAAGTGCGTCCCTATCTGAGGCGTCGCTGGGCTGTCGCTAGCTATCAGCCGATAGAATCTTGACTCCATAGTGTATTCCGTTTGAATTCCGGGTAGTAGAGGGAGAGGTCAGAGGGTGTTATTCCATTCAGGGTTTCGAGTCTCCGATTTCGCGGACGGAGCGACTTCGGTCCCTATCTGTTGGCTGACCTCTTACTATTGTACATATAAACCCCACAGTCGCCTTTCATGTCATGTATAAGCCCCGCAACAAGTCGCTCTCAAGACCATCAAATAGTAGTCATATCCACTCGACATACAACTATACCCACGGAACTTGACAACTATGTCGCAATTCGACGCAGCTCCACCCAACACCCACGCTGGCGGCAACGACGATGCCCTCAGAACCAAGAACGATCAACCGTTCTCGGCAGCTTTACCTACCAATGAGCAGAATGAGATGTACATCGATAGAGAGGCTTATGAGCGAGATATCCCCCTCTGGAAGAGGATCTGGCAGCATTCTCTGACCCAGATGATCCTGCTCTCTGTACAGGCCTTCTGTGGTCCCGCCATGGCTGATGCTATCGCTGGTATGTACTTGCTCTCAGCAAATGTAGATATGCCAGCTCATACCTAGGTCTTGGAGGTGGTGGTCTTGCAACTCCTCAGACGTCAAACATCGCTACCGCAATCAACTACACCATGCTTGCGACAATATGTATGTTTGGTGGTCCGATCGTCAACAAGCTTGGTACAAAGTGGGCTCTCGTCATCGGAGCATGTTCCTTCCCTATTCGAGGATCATCTTATTACTGCAATAGCAAATTTGGAAACCAGTGGTACTTGATTCTGGGTGGTTTCTTTACCGGCATCGGAAGTGGATGTTGGTAGTGAGTCTTGCTTTCTGGGTATCGTTTGACCAAAGCTTATTGCAGCGTCGCCGAAGCTGGATCTATCATGTCTCTAGCCCCTAGCGGTGCTCGAGGAAAATACCTTGCCTTGTGGATTGTTGCCCGAAATGTAAGCTTCCTTGCCTGTATTCGGTCCAGATATTGACTATCCAGCTCGGTCAACTTGTCGGTGGTGCCATCAAGTAAGTCTTCGCGGTCACCACACATGCTCGATACTCATGTTCAGCCTCTCGAAAAACCACGTCAAAGGCGCAACCGGTGGAGTCACACCCGACACCTATATCGCCTTCCTGATCATCGAATGTATGGCTCTTCCCTTCGCTCTTCTCATCTCTCCACTCGAGAACGTCGTTCGATCGGATGGTACCAGGATTGTAATGGCCGAGAAACTTTCTACCAAGAACGAATTCAAGAAGATCAAATATACCATGACCTCTAAATTGATCTTGTTATCGGCACTTTGGGCTGTCTGGTCTTTCTTCTACTCTGGTTCATGGGTGAACTTGATCTACGCTGATCTCCGTCTAAGCTGATGGCGTTTAGAGTACCTACCTCGGAACCTACTTCACCGTTCGATCTCGAGCACTCTCGTCACTTGTGTCCCCATTTTTCTGCATGTAAGTCCACTACTCAGGCTGCGGAGCTCTGCTGACAACAAGTATCGGATGTTTCGGCTTAGGTCTAGTCCTGGACATGAAGAACACATCGCAGCGTCGTCGAGCTCAATACGGAATGGCGATGGTCGTCGTTCTCAACCTCGGTGTATACATCTGGTCAATCGTGATGCAGGCTCAGTTTCAACGAAACAGCCCCGGTAAAATCGATTGGGACGAGGACCTCTACGCCAGGTCATTCTTACCTTACTTCTTCGTTCAGACGACCGGGCCATTGAGTCAAAGCTACATGTACTGGCTCCTCAGTTCATTCGCTACAGACGCCCAGGGTAAGTCTGAATTCAATCGTGCTCATGCTGTGCTGATAAATAGCAAACGTCAGAAATGGTGCTGCATTCCGATCCTTGGAAGCCGTCGGTCAAGCCATCGCATACGGCATGAACACACAGATCAAGACTACTCCCTTGATTGGATTGTGAGTCTACGCCCTACTTTGCATCACCATCGTGAGCTAATGATCAGCTGTGTAACGCTTGGACTCATGTGTGCAGCTGTTGTCCCTATGGTATTCCTAGTCAACTCCACCCCTAATGATATCCCCGCGGATCTGGTCGCTGCGGAGATCGAGGCAAGAAGGCAAGAAGAGGAGTTCCCGGAGAAGGAGAAAATTGGCGGTACCCATGTCAGGGAAGTGTGATTGACTATATCGGGCAAGTTATTTTTGGCAGACTACGCACAAGACGGGGAAATAAGTTGTTATTGTTTGCAGTTCGGTGAAGATGGAATGTATGTCTTCAATCACTATATAACCAAAATCACGCATCACGCCCTGACTGATACCGAACTGCCTATACCACATCTCGACCAATACCAAAGACCCAAAGAAGCTTTAGTGTGGTAGCGACTGGTAAACCGTAAATGATCCCCTTGATGTTCGGAGTCCAGACTGCCGGGTTCCAGAGTATGGCGCTGGGTAGCTTGGTAGCAAAGGTAGCATATCTGCTGATCAGTACTCTCCAGATGTGAGAAGGATACTGAGACTTGCAACCACAGCTACAGGAATCAGCGGGGATTTAGCCCGGGGTTGCAAAAGACCTACATCTGATCCCAAAGCTGTATACACAGCCAGCTTGACAAGTCGCTGCTGAAGCTTCGGCTGTCCCTTCAGGGAGTTCCTTGCAAACAGGACGGATCCAATGAGAAGAACCATGATCATTGGGTACGCTGATGGTCAGTGTGCGGACGTGCCATGATTGAAGGGTCACATACCTTGGGCATTTGTAGTTCCAGCGAGCTCGACCCTGATACTCTTGACAATTCCATCTGTAGCTCTATCATAGCCATCCGGAATAGACTGGATGAAGGTTCCAACGGGATCCATTACTTGTTGAATCGTGAGCGGGAGTAGGGAAGCCTAGCGTTAGCCAGATTGAATGAGGTCGCTTACAGCTTGAAGACCGATGAAGGTGAAAGACCACCAGTTCGGGAGGACTTTAGGCTGAGACATCATATACTGAAAAGGGTCGGATAAGGTCAAGAGAATGATCTCGGGCGTATGAGGCTCAGATATATATGTCAATCAGTGAGCGGTTGACTGGATCATTACAGCCCGAATGACCGAGGCCCTGCTTCCGCGGATCGCGTTTCGCAATTCAGGCTAACATCTCAAGCGAATCTGAGGCAATCTTTCAACGAGTTGTATGATAGTAGTGCCACATGGGTTGCTCGGTATGTTTATAAGTCCAGGATAGTAATATAGCGGGAAAGCGAGTCTGAGAAGCCAGATCCGGGGATCGAAGCTGTATACATAATACAAAGTCCCTCTTCAGGTACGGTGTTCTCTGTCCTCGGTACCTTCAGCTGAAACACCTCCTCAGGTTTCACGAGTCAAAATTTGACACCATGTAATAGAGGCGAGCCGACTCGCGATCGAACGTATCGACTCGACACGCTGAGCGAGTGTTTGTGCTTGAGGTATATACTTGGTGTGCGTTTGAGCTGTCGCACATGATCCAACTTTCGATCAACCCTACACTTCCACACACACATCGGTTCCCTATCACTCTTCCAACTTGCCTTCTCAACTATACTTCACCTCATTCGTACTCCATCTGATACCTTCTCCTATCGATCCTTTTGAGGTTTTGAGGTGCAGAGACACTGGTCAACAACCTCCCGTTCACCCCGCGAGCAATATGGTCAACCACACCTTCGATGATCAGCCCGACCCCCCTAAGAAAGTGATATCGCTCACTTTGACACCGGTCCAATTACCAAACCCACTCAATACCCAGCCCATGGCAGTCGAGTCCGACCCTAGAGGAAAAAATACCCCTTCACCGACTTCTCGACCAGATGGGTCGGATAGTGACGAGAGTAACAGCTCGGATTACGAAGAAGCTTACCTGACTTGGCCTGATGTTATATTATATAAGGAGAAAAGGGAGAAGGAGATGGCAGATCCAATACAGTTCCACTTGGAGCTCTTATACCAAGCACTCAAGAACACGGATCCGAAGTTCACGGTTTTTGCGTTTGGGGAATCTATTGCGTCCGATCAGGCGAACTGTGAGCAATCAAGGCTCAAGGCTTGGAAGGAAGCGGGTGACTCGGATCAGATGTACAGAGAATGAGCAGAGGGAGCAGGACCTGGAGAAGAACGACCCGAACAAGTATCATCGAATTCCAGTGGTGGACACGGCGTTCAGAGGTTGGGAGAACGCCGAGAGTGAGTCTACATCCGAGGGTGTCGAATGGATCAAACTGATACTATAGGGCTACGTTTCAATTTCCTCTGAATGCTGATCAAGTTAAGCAGCTCCAAGCTCTTGCTTCACTTGCTCCATTCGGCAAAGGCAACAAGACGGTCTACGATCCCATATACCGAAAAGCAATGGAGATAACCGTGAGCCGAGAACCACATCAACGTCGACACATGCTGAGTAAATAGCCTGATTGGTTCGAGATCAGTCCTAACCCCATCATTGACTTCAATGATATACTCGACCAGATTGCCATGACTTTACATATGACCTGCAAGCTTCGAGCCGAGACTCCGAAACTCAATATCTACGCCGAAGGAGGGTTCTTCAAGAGTCATTGCGAGTAAGTGAATCTCACTGAACCTATCGTACATGGCTGACAGCCCAGTACTCCTAAATCATCAACACATATTGGAACAATTGTGCTTGGTCTTCCAGGAGCATACTCTGGAGGAGAGCTTGTTGTGGGTCATGGTGGTCCGGCAATCGCGTTCGACTGGGGCATGCCTCGCGACCAATACGAACTAGGAGCGACTCCGTCAACTGCGTTTCATTGGGCTTTCCTCTATGGCGACTGGGCCCACAAGGTGAAGAAGGTATACAAAGGAGCGCGTTTGACGATCGCCTACGATATCTATACTATCCCCGAAACAAAGACGAAACAACCTAAATCACAGACTCAGAGCGATAAGCTCTATGCAGTCTTTCAAGAAGCTCTGAAGGATCGTATCGGCTTTGCTGAGGACGGTTGTATCTTAACTTTCGGTCTATCACATTCGTACCCAAAGACAACCGGGTCACTATGGGCAGGCCTGGAAGACCGCCTCAAAGGTGCGGATGCGGTTGACATACTCGTTCAAAGCGGCGTTCAATAGAAAATTAGGAGAAGAAAGGATGGACGATGTGGAGGCATACTGGGATGGTATGGAACACGGACTTTCATCAACAACTTTAAATGCTCTATATCGGAATGACCTGAGAAAGTTCGAGGTGAAGTAGTCCCTTCACCGCGTGAAAGTCAACTGACTCTACATAGGTCGTCATTACCAACGGAGCCTGATGCCGCAGAGGGAAAGTCCGACGACGATCTTGGTGGAAATGATAACATGTTCTTTGAGACCCTTGATAAAGGTCAGGAAGAGATCAAGCAGTTGGTTTGGGTGTGTTATCCAGATAGTTATGGGTTCAGAAACGATTACGAGTTTATTGGGAATGGAGTGAGTTTATGTTGCTTCTTGGCTGTGTTAATCAGCTGACAGTCTAGCCTGTGGATGACGTCCAGGCTTACTCGGGTGTGGTCATGTTGATCGAAATCCTATCCGCCGATAGGAGGTAATCAAGGGACAGGGTAGTACATCTTGGTGTAGCTTGCAGAGTATTTGTAGCAATAAAGATATGTACTGTATGTCATGTGAACTATCAAGTTCAGCTGATAAGATAGCGAGAAGACATATACAGTACGACATATTCAAATTGCCGCCCAATCGCCGAGTTTGGGTAACGCTAAGTGAATTGAGCGTGAGCTGGACTTACAAGAGCTCTTGTGTCTACGGTCCCAAGACAAGCAGGATAGTTGTGCATGAACAGAATGCATCATGAGAAGTGAGGAGACAGCTATAAACATATACACAGCAAATGATCACCAGACCTAGGCGACAGCACCGGGGGTAACTCCCCTTTTCTTCATGTTATGTCTCCTGACGAACAAAGCCGCAATCCACCCCAATCCAATAGCGACGATGATGGGGATGAAGCTCTTGGTGATAGCGGTAATATAAGCGTCGATCACGGGTTGTTGTTGTTCTTTGGGTAGTTCGTAGATCGCCTTGGTCGACTGTCGGACTAGCTCGAATGGAACATCTGGAGCTCTTGATCGTAGTTCTTGATTGAGGAAGATGGATTGAACGGTATTGACGATACCGATACCTAATGCTGCACCTGTCAATTGGGCGAAGGTGACGATACCGGTAGCTTGGGGAAGTAGGTCGGGTCGATCGGCGTATTCGGCTTGGATAGCTAACAAGCCATTCTGGAAACATAGACCCACTCCGAAACCGGTCAAGATCTGGAACCCGATGACTTTGGCGTTGGCGGTTTGGTCGTTGATAGTATACAGTAGACCTAGACCGACGGCAGCAAGGGGTGGTCTAGATGTCAGTCGAAACTCGAGTGAGAATGGGAGACTTACCCTCCGACGAGCCAAGGGTAGTAATGACCAGTCTTGGAGACGGCTCCTCCTGAGACGAAGATTCCAACACACACAGCCAGCATGAATGGGATGATATCGATACCGGATTGTTCGGGTGAATGGTTCCTTCCACTCTGATAGTACAGTGGGAGCTGATACCTGCACATCAGTAACGTCGAGTGGAGAGAGGGAGAACATACGTTCCACCAAGCATAGCACACATGAGACAGAACATGAAGATCGAAGCTCCGATCTGGGTCCTGTTCTTGAGGATGGAAAGAGGAACAAGCGCTTTGGTGTCGATGTACCATTCCCAGAATCCGAAAACGCCCACCAGGAGACCGCCAAGTATGAAGAGGAGGATGATTCGCCAGTCTGCCCATCAGCTATGCTCGACACCATGCTGTAGCGCTTACTGGACCAGGGGTAATCGTTACCTCCCCACTGTAGGGCGAGAAGGAGACAGGTGACACAAGCGAGAATCAAGCCTGATCCGATGTAGTCCATTCGAGCTATCTGTCGCCAGCCGGTCTTACCATGCTCAGTCTTTGCCGGGTCTCGAGCGGGGAGGAGGAAGACAACGGCTTCAAGTCAGTGAGTAATCACGATGATCGGCTGTGGAGACCCACCAGCAGCAGCAACTCCGCCGAAAGGAAGGTTGATCCAGAAACACCATCTCCAACTCACTCGCTCGGTGAATACTCCGCCGAGTAGAGGTCCGACGACGGAGGAGATGACGAAGACGATACTGCTGATCAGCTTTAGGTCACACGCAAGAGGTGAAGCTAGCTTACCCAAAGGCAGACATGAAAGCGGCGCGTTGGTCGACTCTGGTGATGACGGCAATGACGGCGAGGATCGAGACAAACATCCCAGAAGCACCTACATGTCAGCTATGCCAACTGGACAGGATATGTGAGCTTACCAATACCCTGTACAGCACGACCAAAAATGAGAATGGGCATGCTCTGGGCAACGGCGCAGATCAAACTACCGAGTTCGAAAAAGAAGATGGCGCCGAGAAGGACATGTTTGGCCTTGATGACGGTGAGCAGTTGACCAACGAGTAGGATCAGACCGCATTGGGTCACTATTTATTAGCTGACGTTGATGATGAGCGTAGGAAGTTTCTTACAGAAATATCTAGAGTGTCAGCATGGTTCAGCATGAAAGGAGTGTAGAATGCACGTACCCTGTAATGACCCATGGAACCTGAGCGAACGCGTTGAAATCGGACACCAGGACGGGGATTGCAGTCGCGACGATAGACTGGTCCAGTGCAAACATCTGATCGTCAGCTACGACTCGTATGTAGTTGGAGGAATGTCCGCACCAAGACGGCCAGCATTAGAGACAGGAAGACCAAGTAAAGCCTGGCACCTGACAGCAACCCCGAATCCTCTTCGGGGGACGTGCCATCGACATCCTTCTCATTCTTTTCTCCTGCGATATCTGTATGAGCGTGGGTGGAATGGGTCGTGATTTTCTCGAGATTGTGTTGGTCGTTGTTGAGCGTTGGTGCACTTGACAGCGAGTTGACATTATCGGCGGGTAGGATGGTCGGAGCGCGCTGCTCGGCCATGAGACCGCTTTCGACCTCTTGAACGATGTGGTGAGCTGCCATCGCGGAAGTATGGTTGGGTGAAAAGTGGTCGCGGAAACCGATGAAATGTATCAGAAAGAGGCGAAAGGTCGGACGAAAGGATGAAAAGATGTTGAAGTCGAGTGTGAGGCCGTCAATTTTGTATGAAGTGTGTGATTGCCTCGGCCATCGCGGGCAGGGGACCGACGGCGATCTTTATCGTCGGGCATCCAACAAAGGAAGACAAGGTTGGTTTCGGCCTAATTTGCAGACGGGGTGGCCCAGATGCTGCAAGGAGTAAAGGGAAGCACCCCAGACGCCTCCCCCTGGTATGCAGTTCCCACAATTGAGACGGCTCTCCGTTGTCTCTTGCGTCATCCCGATGATCACAGACCGAGGCCGAGGTGAAAGCGTTCCGATGGATGATCGACGCGTACTCTCTCGACATCGGAATTATCTAGGTTTTAGCGCTAATCCCGCTGTTCCAGCTTGCGACTCAGTGTCACTGTGACGCGTCTCGTGGGCTTCACCCCACTATACACATTCATGCATATTGATACAGCCACTCAACACGGTCCACAGCTATCCATGGCTCAATGGTCTGCAGCGGATAAGGTGCGCTGACACGACAATTTCAATGACCGACCTGTACCCGCCAGCCTCCCCAGAAGCGCCCTCGACATCGCTGAATCGTCACCTTCACGACAATGCTGGTGAGGACGAAGCCGGCAGACCACTTCTCGAGGAAGACCTTGAGACTTGCAGCGACTACGCGAGTATTGAGGCTTCTGCAGAGGATCAGTATGTCGCTTGAACGAAATCTTTGCTGATTGCAGGATAACGAGATTCGCTGTCCTCCTGGTTGGATGTGCAGCCATCTCTGGACTACTTTTCGGTAAGCCGAACATACATGACACCCATTCTACGGAGCTCAGACTTCAGGCTATGATACTGGTGTGATCTCGGGGACTCTTGTGGTCATCGGATCCGATCTGGGACATCCCCTTGTGGATGTAGAGAAGGTAAGTGAAATAAAGGTATTTATACCATCTGCTGACATCAGGAACTCATCACCTCAGCTACCACGTTCGGGGCATTGATAGGAGGTCTCGTCTCGGGAGCTGTCAGTGATGATCTGGGAAGGAAAGGGTTCATTGGCATCGCAGGGGCGGTGTTTGTATTCGGAGCTCTCTGGCAGGCGGTGAGTCTCTCCAAATACCCGCTACAGAAGGCGCTGATGTTAGGCAAGTCATACAATCTCAAGTATGACTGCTGGACGCTTTGTTGTCGGTCTCGCAGTCGGCTCGGCGTCTTGTGTGGTGCCGCTGTATATTGGGGAGCTTAGCCCGGCGGCATTGAGAGGAAGATTGGTCACTATCAACTGCGTCGCTATCACCTTGGGACAGGTTCTCGCTTACGGCGAGTGTTCACCTCTATTCTTCAGATGTCGCTCATGCCAACAGCTATTGGAGCGAGCTTGAAACACACCCCAAACGGATGGAGGTGGATGGTAGGAGTAGGAGCATTACCAGGAATACTCCAATTATCGACCCTTCATCTTCTTCCCGAATCTCGTAGGTTGAACACCAAACCCGATAAGGTCTAGCTGATCTCCAGCTCGATACCTTATTCTTCGAGGGCAAACGCAGAAAGCTCAAAGGGTCTTGGAACGGATATACCCCTCAGCGAGCCCTTGCCAAATATCCAGAAAGGTGGACGAAATGGTGAAATCTGTGCAGGAGGACACTGCCCTGAGTAGAGCATCGCTTAAGCAGAAAATAAACAAGTTGTTGTATATCGGATCAAATCGTCGTGCATTAGGTCAGTCAGCTTGATAAGATAGGGAGTGAGCTGATAGGTAGTAGTCGGAGCGGGATTACAAGCTACTCAGCAGCTCTGTGGGTTCAACACGCTCATGTACTATTCTGCGTCTATCTTTGCAGCTATAGGGTTCCGAAATGGTACAGCTGTCGGGCTATTGATTGCGGCGGTGAATTTTATCTTTACACTCGTTGCTCTCCAGGTGAGTCCATTTATCAGGATATACGAGAGCCAAGCTGACAAGACAGATCGTTGATCCTTTCGGCAGGAGAAAGACTATGCTATACACCATACCTATAATGGTTATTGCTCTACTGCTGGCCTCCGTGTTCTTCCATCGTAAGCGCTTGCCTAAGCTACTTGACGGGAGGTGGCTAACAATCAGGCTTGACTGTGCCCACCGGCGGTATCCTTCTCCCCGACCCTCCCATACCATACTCCCCTACTCTCGCTTCGCTAGTCCTGATGTCAATGCTACTCTTCGTAGCTGGCTACGCTCTCGGCTCCGGGAACATCCCATGGCAACAAGGCGAGCTGTTCAGGTTGGAAGTGAGGGGAGTAGGAACTAGTATATGTACAGCCGTCAACTGGTATGTCCCCCCTGTTACCGCAGACGTGAGACGGATCGTGCTGAGAGTAGGTCCTCGAATTTACTTGTTGGCGCTACCTTCCTTAGCTTAATGAGGATCGCATCTCCAGCTGGAGCATTTGGGATCTATGCAGCCTTCTGTGTTGGGAGCTGGGTATTCTGTTGGATATGCTATCCCGAGACATCTGGGTGAGCTATCTTTGTTTTCGAGGGGGGCAGGGCTGATGCATAGACTATCATTGGAAGAGGTGTTTCTGCTGTTTGAACATGGATATGGGGTCAAGTAGGGCTACTTTTGGTCAGAGGCATATCGGGGGTATCGGAGTATCCGCTCTTGACACGTCAGGGGTGCGATCAGCTAGGGCTCTATGATTCTCATGTAAGTTGTTGGAGGATGTGGTCGTATTCTTGATCGCTGATAACAGGATCGTATCTGCAGCAATTCTGGCAATGCATCCGATTTCAGCGAAGGCGGTCATGCTTCACTGGAGATTGGACAATGGTGTGATCCGGTGACATTGCAACGGCTACTGTACATCGATGTTTTCAACCTGAAAAACAATATTCAACCAACTTTCACCCAACCTACTACATCCCTCAACATCCCAAGATCCTATAAAGCGATGTCGTTTTCGAAGCCCCTTCTTCTTCTTAACTCCTCTCAGCTCTACACCACTACCCAATACCCTTTGCATTTTTCCAGTCATCTACCGCTATCAACCATTACCTACCCCTTGTCCAGCTTGCTATCGACCTGCTCAATTACCTCAACACCGCTGTTAATCTACCTTCCTATCGAACCTATCATCCTACACCATCACCAACCTTACTCCCTCGCCCAAGCTCCCTCCGATCCTTCGTATCCGTACCTCCCCGTCCATCAACCATCATGTCGAAGTCCAACACCTACTTCAACACACCAACCCATCAGGTCACTGGAGATCGCGCCAATACAGTTGAGTCAAACTCGACGTCTTCCTCGTCAACAAGCGGTGCATTCACAACTCCTGATTCTGGACCTCATACGCCAATTCACGACAATTCCACATCCAACCCCCGACCAGCTAGCGGGGCACTCGATGATAACGAGAACATTGCTGGAGCGAAGAACCAAACTATCTCAACCCACGTAGTTAACGTTCGTAGTGGTGAAACCACTACCTTCAACCCACTCATCGAGGGCCATACTCTTGAACAAACGGCTTTCGTTCCCGACCCAGATCGATTTCACGCGCCGAACGAAATCAGAGTCTTCCTTGAGCATCGCAAATTTCCACTTCATCAGTTCGCCGATCTCGTCGATGTTCTCGCTCAGCTCCCTCTACCGATTGCATTTGACGGAGATATCGTGATGCCTTACGAAGGACGAAACCGGTGGAAACAAGCCTTCCAGTTCGCGATTCGGGCTAAGGAGCCCAAAGTGTATGCAGAGAACGATATTCCCGAGTCAGCTCCGATAGAGAAGAAACAACTTCAAGTGAAATGGAAGCGCGAGCACTCGCCAACAAGGCCAGAGTAAGTTGATTTCTTGGGGCGCATAGAATTCCTGGCTGATGGGTAGATCCAGCTCCACATTGCCGATTAAAGCACCGCTCAACTGGAAAGTAATCCAAGATGTATTAGACTTTTCCTCCGGCGGCAATGACGACAGATCACACAGACACGTATCGGTATGTGGGCCATGTTGGGATGCTTGTCCTCGGCTGAGCTGACGTTTTCAGTCTGAACACTTTGAGCTAGACCCAGACTTTGTCCGCACGAGTGGTCTGCTCGATACTCTCCGGGCTCAGCTAGGACACCACGACTCTCTCGATCTGAAGGATAAAGATCCCGCATGGACCCTGCGCTTCTGTGGTAGCCTCATCCCATCCAACGATACCGCTTTGTAAGCCAGATTCTTGGTGCCTGAATGCCTACCTGTCTGCCTGCTAATGGATTAGGTCCAATCGAGAAAATGGAAGATTTCGGATCGGCACTATAGTCCTCGGTCTACCTGTCCGGACTGGGCAAGGCGACATTGTTATACGCGAAACTCAGTCACAACAAGCTCAAGTGGCTATTTTTGACTGGGCTGAGCAATGGTCGCTCTCACCTCTCGAAGCGCTACGACCCCGATGGCTTTACTTTCCTGCAGGTCACAGTCACGACTTTAAGAATATGCACAAGGAATATTCACACTTTCGATCGAATATCCTCTTTATTCAAAATCGCGTCCGAAGCCCTATACTCTGTCCGATCCCACCCGCTTGCTTGATCTCGAGAACGTGCTCACAAAGATTGAATCCTCGACCCAGCGTGACTTCATGGTGGCTATAATTTTCTCGCAATCAGCTTCAAGCCTCCTTCTAGGAAACGATGGTCGACTCGAGCTGAAGCCTACAGACCGACTGAACGATTATCCAGAATCGATTGTCGTGGACGCCGTCAAGAACTGTGACCTGTCTTTTGTATTCAGACTGGTCCGTCAACAACTCCCTCATCCTAACGTGGACCACTTTCCTCGGGTTGCCAAGCCTAATGACCCTAAAGTTCTTGTTGCACGAGTCAGGGATCACGCTAAAGAGCTAGGTCAAATACGATTTGATCACTAAACATGGCTGATTATTAGGTGATTGGCGTTACGTACAAGGATGAAGTACCGATCGTCTGGCTTGCCGCCCCTGTTCTTGATGAAGCAGAGATTGTGAGTCGATTCTGTCTGTGTCGCCCATCCACTGATCATCAGATCGGCGACCGGGTCGTTATGATGGTGCAGTTCCCGGCTGAGGTCGAGGCGGAGGAGATATGTTCGTCAATGCTATCGTCCGTTGTTGTTTGTGCTCGTAGGTCTATCTGATACGTGGATTATGTATGTCTGACATCGTGTTTGATGAGTTCGTCCAGACAGTTGTGGGTCTTGTGATGCTGCGTGATATCTGATGAACACAGTAGGCAGGTACCCATGTTTGCCATATCTTTGCATCATCTCTTCTATTATCTCTTCTATCATACCTTGACCGCCTTGGGACTCCATAAACTAGCAGCCGTTACCGCTTTTCCCCCTACCCCCCTTACTTGGACAACCTGCTCATCCCCAGGAAAGAGATCCAGCGAGTTATCATCAAATTCTACTCCAGCGTCATCCTCCTCGACCGAGAGCCATACCCCTTTGACCGGTTTATCAACGTTCAGCTTGATTCCACCCTCTCCCACTTCTACTCGCAAATCTGGATCAGGTAAATCTAGGAGTTTGTAAGGTTGTGGCCAATCTGTGTATCGAGCCACCACCTCGCCACTCGAAATCAGGACGGCATGAATGACAACAGTCCCGCTAGGTGCGATTTTATCGTGTACCTGGTCCAGCGGTGGTTCGGGGCATTTACCAGAGTAGAGTTCCGTACTCCTATTCTCGCCCAATGTTACTTCCTTGTCCGAGAGATCAGTTCGCCAATCAGTAGCGATATCATATGCGGATATTCTAAGAGTATAGGTAGACTCGGTATGTCGCGAGTTGCAGCCCCAGACTGAAAGTGTGACTTCTCTCGATTGGAATGAACCGTATTCGTAGAAATTCCTAGGTCGATCGTTTGGACGGTTCTTGGTCACTTCACGCCTAATACCCAGAGTGATGGGTCGCATAGCCCTAGCGATAGCGAAATAAGCTGGTTTGGGTCGGTACTGCCATTAGCTCACTTTGCTTCAATGATCATGGTCATGTGGGGCGCTTACGAAGTAATCGATAACAGCCCATGAAGTGACTGGCCAAGTGTCGTTTAGTTGCCAGACAATTGCGCCTGCGCTGTATTCTTTGTCCGGCCCTTTCCAGTTCCTCCTCCATGTTTGGTATGCAGTACCAACGGCTTCTGATTGCATGAGCTGAGTTAGGTATACATAGCTGTTCGTCAGCTCATACTCCAGTGAGGAATCCAGATGGGGGGGCGTGAGGTGAAGAGCGAAGATACCTCAAGAGAGGTGGGGCCGAGGGGGTAGAAGCTGGCGCAGAAATGGAGCCGAACCAGAAGGGACAAGGATACAAGGCTCGACGAAGAGAAGCGCAACGAGTGACTGAGAGGGACATACGATTCCAGATCCTCAGTGTACCGAAAATTCTCGTTCATCGCAACAGCGAACCTTCTCTCGTGGCTTCCAGCTTTATTATGCTGTTGCATCATTTTCGACTGCGGATGTCGTTGAGCAGTATCATCTCCATGCCAGTACTCGACAGTCCTGATATTTGGTAAAGAAGGCATCCCGAATTCGCTAATAAATCGACCCGCCATGATATCCCAATCGTGGTAAGACCTCTCACTACCAGCCCAGACATTCCATTGATGGACATCTCCGACAGTCTCATCTGCTGTATCCCATCCTTCACCTCCGTAAGGTGATCCTGGCCAGTACGGGACGACTGGGTCTGTAAGAGCGTATACGATGTCGGGGAGGATTCGTTCGTAGATGAGCCGAGCTGGTAGTGGGTCTTTGCCTTCTTCATCGATGTCCCATTGCAAGATCTGCTGATCTATAGTGGTGTCAGCGGGGATCTACAGATCAGGGATGAATGACTCACAATCCTCGTTATTACCGCAGAACAGGGCGAGCGACGGGTGATGTCTCAATCGCTTCACATTACATTCCGCCTCTTTCTTGACGCTCTCAAGGAATTTTGGAAAAATGGGATACACTCCGCATGCAAACATGACTGAAATTAGCCCAGCTCTAGGATTGTTTTGGAAGTACAGATAGAATAAGATGGCAAGAAGAAGAACCAACTCACAGTCCTGCCAGACCAGTACGCCCATCTCGTCACATAGATCATAAAAGATATCGGGTTCGAAGAAGCCTCCTCCCCAAACTCGAATCATATTCTGGTTCCCTTTTACCTGACATTAGTGCTGAATAGGTAGGCAAGACCGGATCATAGGCGAGAGGTGGGAGCTAAGAAGAGGCTGAAGACTTACAAGCAGTTCGATCCATTTTCTGAATTTCGCCTCAGTGCCCCTAGATTGCACAGTATCGATCGGAATCCAATTACTTCCACCTATAAAGATCCTCTTGTTATTGACCTTGAAATAGAATGATGTCCCCTTTTGTCCTTCAAGGGGATCTTGGATGAGTTCCACTCGTCTGAAACCAATCTTCCTAGTCATTGAGTCGACTACTGACCCATTCTAGATAATCAGCTTACTACTCGCATAGGTCAATAGACGTACCTTGTCAAGAAGGTCGACTTTGACGGTATATCGAGTAGAAGCACCTTCTCCAACAGGCCACCATAACTCCGCATCAACCTCCCAATCCACCTTCCCGTTCGCTTTCTCTTCCTTGACCACAGTGCCATCTTCTTTGATGAGGGTAATCTCCCATTCGTCCGCTTCTCCTTTGACTTGGACGTCCACTCCCAGACTACAATTCAGGTTCTCGTCGACTTTAGCACTGGTCTGAACTTCTTTCAGGCGACTTTCGTAGACTTTGACGAGAATGTCTCGATCAGGGCCCATGGTCAATAGCTATAATATCAGCATAAGGCTCATGTGGGTATAGGAAGGAGAAAAGAGAGATACGTACTTCAGGTCCCCAATCCCACCTGAAGCCGTATTGTGCTTTCCTAACTCCCATCCTCAACTTCGCCCCAAGATTGACAGATCCTCCAAAGAATGGTCCATGTTTATCAGATACAGCCTGAGCTATAGCTTCGGGAGGATGGAATATGATCAAGAGCTCATTTCTCTCTTTCAAAGATGAGGTCGGAAGGGGCACGAGGTGGGTGAGGAAATGATTATCGGCTTTCAGTACTTCTTTGCCATTCTGTTTGTCAGCTTGCGTCACATCCTCTGGTTGAAAACGAAGACCAGTGGTAGGAGGTGCATAACCGAGAAGATTGAAGTTGAAAGTGTATGATAGACGTACGAGGTATACTGTAGCAAACGTATCCAAAGATTCAAATTCGATTTCGACCTTTTTGCCCTTGACATCCACCGCAGCCAAGTCGAAGACACTTCGAAAGGCCCAGGTCCTTTTCGAGACCCACTGAACATCATGTTCAGCTCTTCCAATATTCCAATCGGGTATCTTGCCAGCTTCGAGCAACTCCCAGTGAATCTCGGTTGGAAAGTGTTTACATTTCACCCACTCTGCTTCTTCAGTCACAGGTGCCGATGAGGGATCTGTAATCTCTGCGTATTCCCAATCGCTTGGCTTGATTGTAAAGAGAGCCATGGTGTCGTTGTTGGAGATTGAAATGCATGGTTGTGATGATAAAGGTTATATAGGTAGGTGAATTGACGGTTATGATCGGTTTGTTATGACTACACTGATGATGAACCCTGAAATACAAGAGTGGGGGTTGTACGGTTTCAAACGGTTACCGTCGGTGGTCTCGTGGCCCTCTGCTTCGACTAAGCCTATCGAGAGACATGCTTGGCCCTCGACCCTTGACTGTTGGGTTACACTACAGACCGGTGAATTGTCAGGTGTTGCATGATACACATCGCACAGCCACTGTTCAACCTAATTACCGACCATCTTCATATGAGCTGGCGCGTACCTATCACCCTGAGTCCCCGAGTCCCTAATCAATGCCCTGATACTCTCCAGCTCCTCATCATTCAAATCCACTTTTCCAGCTCCAAAGTTCTCCTCCAATCTTCCAATAGATTTCGTTCCAGGAATAGGAATAGCACCTTGAGCACTAACCCACGCAATAGCAAGTTGACCAGGTGAACATCCTTTCTTTTCTGCTAAAGCTGAAAACTGCTCAACAATCTTCTTGTTATGATCCCAATGCTCGTTGAACCTGGGTGCATCTTTCATAACTGCTGAAGTCATTTGAGATTTATCCTTGATGGCTCCGGTCAATACGCCCTTTCCAAGAGGAGAGTAGGCGACGATAGTGACGTTGTTTTCTCGTGCTGCGGCGATTAGACCATCTTCCTCGTGATCGGTGTACCATGCTGATAGCTCGATCTGAACAGCATCGATGTGTGCGACTAAGTTGTCAACTTGGGCTAATTACGGAAAGCGTGGAAATCACTCACTCTTGCAAGCCTTCCTCAAGGTATCGGCAGAAGGTTCACTCAATCCAATATATTTCGTCTTTCCACTCTCCTTGATACTCTGTAAAGCCTTAATGCTCTCCTCCAAAGGCGTATCAGGATCGATTCGGTGAAGGTAGTATAAGTCGGGAGGGGTACCCAATCGCTTGGTGGAGGCTTCGATAGATTCGTAGATATGTTCAGGCTTATTGGTGACTTTGAAGTCTTTCTATCAAGTCAGCCTCTTATTCTCTGGTAACAGGGATTCTTTTAGAGACAAGGAACAAATAAGACATACGGTGAAACCACACTTCGATCCGATAAACACCTTCTCCCTTGCACCTGGGTTCTCTTTGAGGAAACGACCGATTAAAGTCTCGTTGTGCCCCTGACCGTAGACCTGGGCCGTATCCCAGAACGTACATCCGATCTCCACAGCCTTAGCCAGGACCTTGAGCGAATCTTCATCGTTGGCTTCACCGTAGCCGCCAGAGAACGACATTGCGCTACGAGTCAGCTGTAGCTGAAATGAGAAATTGAGGGGACTTACCCGAATCCTGGAGCGGTGATCTTGAGATCTTGAAATGGGAGTATAGCTACCATCGTGATTTGTTCTGCGATTCTGGCTGAATGTGGGTGCTCTTGCTGGTAGTGTGATGAAGAAGTGAAAGGATGGGATACGTTAAAGTGTACGCTATATATACGCTGAGCGACGGCATTCGACCTCCACTCTCCACCTTTACCTCCACTCTACAATTTATCCGCGGCTTAATCACAGATGTGTCGTTTAAAAGATCTCCATGTCTCGCTTGGCTGGTTCCACACCGGACCTGTAGGGTGGAGGACAGAGGCCTTCACCGTGGGCTTGAGCCGGGTCAAAGGTGAGAAAGGGACCGGAGGACAAAGTCAAATTTATCCGCTTATTCCTGGTCATGAGGCAAGTTTCTCAAGTTTCCGGTAGTCCAAGGCTGCGTAAAAAAATACACGTATATAAGATTGATACATCCATGCGCTATATACCCAACACGAGTCACACACACCTTGCATAGGTTGACGAGCCTACAATCTGTCTCAATAAGCCATAACGCCGTGAACTAGCAGTCACGTGACCCTAGTTCGGGTATTGACTCCAGTGGTGGATCAGGAACGATTGACGTCAGACCTACAGGCCAGCGTTACATTTCGACGCTGATATCAGATATGATAGGGATGCACTGGACACATGCCGCAGGGCCGAGCTTCGGCAGCCGGGCGATGCGGAGGAGTATCATGATAGTAATCAATGGCTCATGCATGACTCCACCCTATCTTCTAAACGTTGCGTACTCGAGCAAAGGCATAAACTGTTTTATGCGTGACAGGACACTGACACCGCTGGAAGTCATCCACAGTGCCACATCCGTCCGAGGGAGCGGGAAGCTCTTGATGAAACATATACACTTTGTTACTACCTCTTAGGCGTAGTCAGATGGGTTATGTAGGATTGAGCAGGTCAAGTCAGCTTTTCACAAGCTGAAGGTCATGAGATGTGCACTGGTTCCTGTATGATGTACTAATGCAGCCTGGTGATAACGTCGCGTCTCCTGTATCTCCATTACATTCATAGTGACCTTCATTGAAATATACAATACTCATCATCTCGTCAAAGCAACTATGGACCAGGACCCGCTCCCACCATTCGCAAAACCCCCAGGCGCCCCTCGAATGGCTAATGCCTCCTTGCCGGCGGCTTCATCCTCAACATCAATCCCTTCGACGAGCACATCGACCTCTTCCGCCTCCATAGCACCCCCTCCACCCTTTACTGCCCCGACTACTGCGCCTGTAGCCGCCGCTGCCCCCAATCTAGTCACTGCCGCTGCCACCGCTCCGGCCCCGCTTCCTGTTGTCGCCCTGGCTCAACCACCTCCTCCCTTCGTCCATCCAGCCGTACATCCTCCACCAGTGGCGAATGCATTTTTTGGATTGAACCCACCTCTTGCCCCTAACCCTACATGGCAACAAGTACTCGCCACCATGTTTGGACCTGCTGTCGTTCCCATCATTCCGCTGCCCCCACAACCCGCCCAGCCCCTTCATCAGGTTACGTTA
>Ga0265797_10000557_pt1 | contig 67708 bp, 54 predicted proteins | sample P2T30metagenome_FD_192433 | JGI IMG/M metagenome (GOLD analysis project Ga0265797, IMG submission 192433) | Plant litter microbial communities from East Loma Ridge, Irvine, California - P2 T30 | ecosystem: Environmental > Terrestrial > Plant litter > Unclassified | place: USA: California...
GGTGGTAGGCAGGGATGATGCGACTGCCTACATAGTCTGTCCAGATCCTCGTTCTAGCTCTCTGGTAGGGATCCGTCGGCATCAGGTGCGGTGTATGCTGAGGGAATGCCTCCTCCAGAAACTCGCAAAGAACAGTACTCTCATAGAGTGGCTTGTTCTGGTATTGCAGCGTTGGGACTAGACCACGGGGGTTGAGATCCAATAGAGACTGTGGCTTGTGGTACGGGTTGACTTCGATATACTGGTACTGTATACCCTTCTCCTCCAGCGCTATCCATACGCGCTGCACAAAGGGACAGAACCATCCCGAGTACAATTTCAAGGGGCATTCGGCTGAGTGAGCCTTCAAAAATCAGCAACGAGAAAGATGCTGTAGGTGTGTGTTTGCTTACTTTGACCGTCGCTGCTGCAAGTCCTGTCGCTTCAGGATGAAGGTCTGCGTCAGGATGATCTTTGCCCATGGCAGTAGTGATGGTAGTTATCAGAGTTGTACAAGTATAATGTAGCTGTTGACAGAATGTGTACTCTTACGCATATGGCGACCCCTCAAAGGCTATATAGCAGCGATCGCCATCTTTGCGGACTTCGACGCCATACACATGGATTGATCACATCATCATCAAACGTCGTGGCCATGACGAAAGTGGGGTAGCCTCCAATCGCAGCTATCCACCTTCGGAAGCTTGTTGACACATTCCGTCAAGCGCACATGCATGTATGGACGGTGATTGCTTCCAAGATTTTCAATATCTGTTCTGCTTTGTACATCACGCCTTTCACACATACATTTTCGAAGTGCATTGCATCGCGCATGTGTCATTGAATATGGTTATTATTGTAAATCTGCAAGCTTTCATAGCTTCGATGGAGATCTACCAAGATCTCAACATATTCCCATTGCATTAACAGTGCTTATGTGCACTTACATCGACCTGGCCTTCTCCAAATCCGCCTCCTTGAGTTCCCTCAGCTTGCCGGTGTTGGCAACGCCACCTGTGACATTCGCGCTGATGATCTCCTTCGCGTAACCCAAGAGGCCGACATCTGTGACGTAGTACGAGACGTACTTGCTCTTGATCTCAATCAGAGTCATGCGGGGGTCTTCGGGGCCACCAGTGTGCTTGCCATCACCGAGATCACCGAACCATGCTGCAGCGCCGCGGCTCCATACCTCCTTGATGCGGGGATCGCTGTTGTCTGTTGTTGTGGCAGTTCCTGTGATGGAGGCCCACTCTTGTGTCTTCAAGTCCTGGAACGAGATCTGGACTTCTTTGTTTTGGTTCAAGTCGTTGAACTTTTGCGAGTGGTTGTTGGCGAGGAAGAGGAAGTCGGGACCGTCGCGGCGGGCGAGGGCCATGGAGCGACCGACGGGGCCTAACAATGGTTAGTTTAAAGCTACGTGGTATAGAATTGAGGGGATAGAGCTTGAGAGTGCAGGAATGTAGGGGTGAACATACCGACACCATTGCGGTATGTGTTGAGCATGCAAATCTTCTTGCCGTCTACCATCTCAAAGAACTGCTTGATCTGCTGGTCCTTGGGCGTCTCATCGTCGTACTGCTTCGCGACAGAGGGGTCGGTCTTGGAGTTGACCTCGCTAGCCTTAAGTTGGTCGGGCATTCTGGAGATGTGTGTAGTAGAGAAGTATCGAGGAGTAGTTGTTCTGATAGGTGTTGTAATGCGAGTTGCAAGTTGAATTCTGGGTAGAGCTGTTCGTGCAGAGCGTACAAGTAGTCGAGGGCCAGCAGACATCTTGGTATAGGCTGCTCGTGATATGTACGTGGACGTAACGGTGAGATCAGAGGGTCAAGTAACAGCGGATATTCCACGCCGACGCGAGCCCATGTGGCTGGTCGAGGGACGCCTCATAAGCAACATGACGTCGTGATGGAGCGCGTTCGGTGGGCTGGTGGCACATTGGGTGGAGGTGGAGGCATTCTAGACATATGCATGACGATGTTGTTAATTCGCGTTAGGTGCGCGGCACGCTAAGACGCGCCCGATCGATCTCTCCCGGTAGCTGCCTTCGGGGCCGGTGTGCACAGAGTCCGAAAGGCGCTCGTATACACGCATCTCATGTGAGAAGATGCCGTCTCGCCGAAGGGCGCGATGGTATTCGTTCCGTGCAAGGCACGAAAGGGTGGGTGGGTCTCAGCATTGGTAGCGGTCCTGTTCCGCACTGCAGCGACTACGCATGTCCGAAAGGAAGGCTAACACGTCCAAAATGTCGCTTCATCTTGATAAGTAGGAGGCGTAACGTACATTCTTCCATCTAAACATCTAGTCGTAGAAAGAGGGTCTGGCTAACACATCAAACCGCCCTCCCAAAGTGGTCGCTCGCTAGATCCCTGCTGTCCCAACGCTCATCGTCGAGTCTTCTCTGTGAATTCAGTTCAATGGTCTTCGTTGCGGGTATTTCGATCCCTCTCTCGTCAACGCCACCCGTACTACTGCTCGCATTATCGTCGCTCAATCGATGAAACTTGCCAAACTCGGAGACGTTCCCTAGCTCGAAGACTTCAGGCTGCGTGTGGGTCGATGTGAATGTTCTTTTGACATGACTTCTGGTCACACCGACAGTAGACTTTGTATGTGTAACGAAGCCCTGCAGATGGAGGGCCTTGGCAAACGTCCGAAGAAGAGGTTTGAACGAGAGGGCACAAGCGCTGAGAAGATACATGCCCGGCTCTATCATTGTCCAGTTTATGAGCGCAACATGATTCCATGTCACATCCGTAAGAGGTCCGGCTTCCGCGAGGGTTTGGGCGAACACGACGGTGCGAACTATGGATGCGACGATACCACTATATATCGGTCAGCTACGAATAAGGCTTGGGAAGTACAACTGGAAACTTACACGCTTCCGGTCAGGAAAATGAGTAACAGCCCAATTCTTCTTCCAATACTGATCTTCAGACACCACACTGTTCTTAGAGGTAGTATCAAGACGGCCAAATCGGTTGCGATGTTAGGTACGCTAGAGCTGTTCGCGAAGACTTGAACGTTGAAGCATCTTCCGTTCGGAATGTTCTTGTCCCAATTGAACCTGAAAGGCATGCACTGGAACCCGACAGCTACTGTGAAAGAGATCCAGGTAGAAAGAATGAGAACGACTAGCGTCTTAGCAGCCAGACGCTCGTACTTGTTGGTAAGGATATGCAAATAGAGCAGTACAACGGTGAGTTTTGGGAATGCGACAGCTGCTGGATGCAGGACCTCTTGTATCATAATGCCTTTGAAGTGCTCGGATATCTTTGCCGGATCTGTGGACGCAATGTAGGCCATATGTCGTCCAGTGCTGGCTTTTTCGACCATGACTGATTGATATGTTAGCTGGCGCAAGCAGTCTTCAAGGCGTTGCATACTTACCGATACCAACAATGCAAAGGCCCACCTCAGCTAGCCATGCAAAAGGAACGAGAACATCTTCGATGTTCAACGCGGTACTCGTGAGATAGCGTGAGTAGTAACGTAGGGCAACAAAAGATGTGCAGAAAAAGATCAGCAGGCAGGCTGTCGCTTTGATAGTTGGGCCTCGATCTTCGGCCAGAAACTCTGGCGAGGTATATTGCGATAGACTCATAACAAGACTAGAGAACCTTCAGCTGCCAAAATGACTACCAGAGTCACGTATTCGGCAATCTGAAAGTAGAAAGAACGGCCACGAGCCGACCGAGCGCATATCCTGTGGGTGGGGCAAGCATCAAATACTATCGCCACAAGTCATCTTTGCGGCGCGGTATGTGTTCATGGAATCTGGCTGGCCAGTGTATCAGAGATGCAGAAGCACCTAGCGTGTCTGTGCTAACCTCGAGGCATGTACCTTGGTCGAGGAGATCTGAACCATTGAGGTAGCTCTGGGGAACGCGCCAAAATGGATAACGGGGATATCAGACGTGTTTGGGAAGACCACATAGGCTGATGCATTGTGACAGGTCGCATGTTGGTACCTGCAATCCCAAGTTGGCAGATGGGTTTTCTTCCGAGTTTCTGGGGTATATGTAAATAAGCTTATGGGCCCGTCGTTGGTATGACGTTGGACGAACGCATAGCTTTGCGCTCACTAACTCGATAGAATCGATTACGACAAGGCAGAACTGTTCTTGATTCGTCGTCAGCAGTCCTGATTACCTTTTATTGTTGGTGTTGGATGGGCCATCACTTCGTAGCAGCCGGTTGACCTTTCGAAGCATTGAGGGGATATCCGAGGCATGTGTGTGAGTGGAGGATACATTGGCTGTTGCCATGGATGAAACGCGCATGTTCGCCCTGAATGCAGGCTGCAAGCGAGATCTAGTTTTCAACTCTGCCGCAAGGGATGTTCGTGTCGGGTCAACACAATACAGACCTGAAGGGGCTTGGGAGATCTGAAACGCAGCTTCCTGCGGTTTTCCACGCGCATGAACGGGTACATGAGGGTACCTTGCAGCCATCGGATCGCGAATATGGGCGACAAAGATCGCATGCGCTCTAAAACGAAGTGCTCTTCATGTATCCGGCCTTGATGTTCGTCGCGAGAAAGTTCGCAATCTCGTACAGAACCCACCAGCCGGAACTAAGGGCGTAAGGCGCTGGTATCAGTTGACGCGACACCAACACATTGTTGCACAGTACCTGCTTGTGAGAAGTCCCAAGAGGTTGCAAGAGGTTGTTGGTATGTTCAGAGCCAGTGACGTGAGTGCTCGGTTGGATAAAGTGATGAGTTGCAGTGAGGTTGTTGCCGCGAGACTGTGAGACACCCCGAGTCAGAGCCCCGCACGAGCCACAACGCACGCACTCAGATGACGAAGGAACCTTCAGCATGGAAAGAACCACGGCACAAATCCATCTGCAGATGTGCGAATTCTTCTGATGGAAGGACATGCAACGACCGCGCTCAGGCCATGGGTTCCGCTACGTAATCTACCGAAATCCTTCACTAACCATTTGCGCAATGGAACGCCCTGAAAGATGCAGAATTCGAGATGTTCGCGCCCTTTTGCGATAAAGGGCGACAAACTGTTTATTTATGGAATCTTGATATATGACTTCCTCTCATGGATTTATCTTCGGATACGACATCTCACTTTGCTTCCTTCCATCACGTACCTCTTCGTCATCAGTCAGCATGCCGAACGAAGATGCCGAAGTATATGCCCTTATGTCTGAGGAGGGAAGGAAGTGGATGGAACAATACCCACTTCACGACAGCGATTGCGAAATCCACACCGCGGCTTACAAAGGCGATGTAGCTCTGGTCACATCTATACTAGAGAACAACACAACCGCCACCACGAACATCGACGCCCGCAACAGGAACGACTGTACCCCTTTACATCTCGCTATACGCGCTGATCACGGATCGGTTGTACAACTTCTCTTGGAAGCTGGTTCAGATCCTACAATCAAAGACGACATCGAGCCAGCCTACTGCGTTTCGTTGTCTGCACTTGACCTTGCAGCTTGGCTGGGACAACCAAATGCATTAGCCGCGCTCCTCGACCACGATATCAGTATATCGCCGTCCACGCTATTTTTCGCCGCATCCAAGAATCACGTGGACTGCCTTGCCTTGATTCTAGAGAAGCATGGAACTCGCGACTTCTCTGATATGTCCAGGCTAGAGGCTGTACGGCTAGCCATAGAAAGAGCGGCCTTGTGTTGGCATGAAGAAGCTTTTGAGTTACTTCTCGACTACTACCATGCAAGGTTTCCAGATCCCATACGCCTCAATGGAAATGGGGCAGCCCTAGGAAAAGCCCTCATTTGCGCCCTTTACGACTACGACTGTGACGACCGATGCCGACCACCAGCCGTATGCTGCCCTCTGGACAAATCCCTTTCTAGCATTATGAAAAGTCTTGTCAAAGCTGGTGCTGATGTCAATACGCGCGACGATCAAGGTCGACACTCTACAGCTTTTTGGGCTTGCCTGCATATGCCGCACGTGCCGCGAGATGTTGTACGATTTCTTCTGGAGAATGGGCTGCACGTTCATCACGTTTCGCCTGACCAAGATTCGCCGCTTTGCGGCATCATTAGCGACGCAAATGATGATCCAAGTCTCGTGGAAGATCTCATTAGTGCGGGAGCAAGCGTTTCCGGTACGAACGAGGACGGCTACACGCCATTGCATTTGGCAGCACATGTCTCCTTCGCAGAAGTTCTAATTGCGAATGGTGCGGATATTTCTGCTAGAACCCCTCAAGGACAAACGCCACTTCATACAGCATGCGAGCATGGCAATATATCAGTCGTAAAGCTGCTACTTACTCACGGCGCAAACGTTCACGACGTTACTTCAGGAAAGAGCCATCGTTCTGACATTGGGTGGACACCGCTTCTCTTTGCAGTCGGATTCTACTCTTATTCGTGGTGGTATTGCAGTAATAAGCTCGAGGAACGCTTGCAGCTGGTACAACTACTTCACAGCCACGGTGCCGATTTGCACATCAGTGCTTCAGACGGCTTCACGGCCCTCCACAGGGCCGCTCAGTGTGGTAATGAGAAGCTTGTGCGCTATTTCATCGACTCCGGTGCTGATGTGTGCGCCAAGACGACATCTGGCACGACTGCCTTACATTACGTGAGTGAAATCACTCTACCAGCAGATGAAGCCAAAGCCACGTCAATTATCGGCATGCTCCTCGAACATGGTGCTGAAGTAAACGCAATGAACCAAGAGGGAAAAACACCTTTGCTCAATTCAGTTGCTGCAGTTACTCATGCATCAGAGTTCCAATTCAGTCCGGCAGTGTGCAATCTGCTGTTAGAGAAAGGTGCGGAGAGGACCGCAAGCAATGTTGACGGCAAGACGATGGTAGACATGGTGAACGACTCACATCGCTGGATCTTCGGAGAGGACGGACTCGTGCGGAAGAAACCTCCGCCGGTACACGTAGCGCCTAATAGGGGCAGGGGCAGGGGTAGAGGAATGTGGCCACGTGGTGGATGAGATCTTTATACGCTCCCCCTGGACACTGAACCTCACTTGAACATCACCATCAAAAGTCGCACATCATAGCCAATCCAAACAAATTTCAATTGTAGAAGCCGAAAACCATATCCAAATTAATCATACTACCAAGTAATCCAAAGAGCATCTGCTATATGCAGACATCGCTAACAAAAACAAGATATGGGTATATAGATGCCGCCGTTAACAACCAAATAAAGAAAAGGGTATAACCAATAAAGAAAGGGGTATATCCTCGTCAAAGTCGTTAAAGCGTAAAGAATCGTAATCGTAGCCATGATTACCGGGCCCCCAGGGCCGGATGCCAAGAGTGGAGAGAGAGAGGAAAAGAGATGCCGACCAACGCCATGAAAACAATAGAGTAGAGAGAAAAGTCAACCAGCGTGAACGCCAACACCAGTAAGCAAGAGCGAATAGCAGACCCGCAAGAAACAAAACGTGAAAAGAGAGGAACAACAGTTGTACAAACATAAACGAACACCAACGAGATGATTCTCTAATCACCTCGTCGCATGAAGCCAAAACGCTTCTTTTTCTTCGCGTCCTTGGCATCTGCCGTGGGCGCATTGGGGTATCCATTCAGAGCAGCCTCAGTGTTGAGGCGTTCAGCTTCCTGGTAATCAAAGGGCATGTTCCAGCGTCTCTCGGGTATCTCTCCCAGTCTCGTGCTACCGGAAGCAAATGTATAGCTCGATGGTGTGGCTTTGTCCAAGCGGCGGCGGAAATGGAGGGTTGCTGGGGTCTGGTCGAGGAGTGGTGGAGGGGATAGGTAGGAGGGTTTCTCCGGGACTGGGGGAGGCTTGGAAGAGACTGCAGGTTTGGAGTGAGCAGGAGATGGTGAGCGGCGGGATGTAGGGGTAAAGGTGGGGAGCTTGGGGGTGGGCTCGTTATGGTGCTTTGGGGAGGGCGATTTGGTAGTTGTGTGGGCGTTCTCTTGAGGCCATGGTTCGCGCGGGTCGTCGAAGGAATCAACGCGCTTTTTGACACCACCACTACTGGCCTTTGGTGCTGCGCCACCTAGAGTGCCTCTGATGACACCAGATGTCTCAAGCTCGAATGGGTCGACAGGTACGTACAAGGGTAGCTGTGGAGCCATCTGGATCTTCTTTGGCTGAGGGGATGCCAGCGGTGAAGAGCTGCGAGATGAACTTGACGGCGATTTCACTGAAGAAGATTCCTTACTCGACGAGCTGCCCTTGCGGGTGGTCTTAGGTCGCATGACGACGAGCCGGGGTTCATTCGAGCTTCGGTTCTTCATGGGCATGCGTGTGACTACATGACCCGAGGAACGTTGACGAGTGGAGCTCGACTTCTTCTTCTCCTTCTCAGGGCTAGTGCTGCGAGGGGAGCAGTCGTGGTGTTTGCTTGTGCCACATCGCGGGCACGGTGGAGCGCCAATGTTATGCAGCTGGAGTTGAGATTGGCTTAGTCGCTGATATAACTGGGTAAGGCTTTGTATTGCTTCACGCCGCGATGCGTCGGACAGGTGGGTCAACGACTTGTAGTCTATGTCTAGGTGACCCTTTCCGCTTTTTTGCGCGTCATGGTTCAGGAACGCTGCGATGATGGCAACGAGGCCTGTGTTTAATTTGATCAATGTCTCTGCGAGTGACTGGTGCGCGATAGCTGCATTACGTTAGTACAGCTTATGTGTTGGGTGGACTTCATACTTACCATCGCCCTTTGCGAATCGCGGCCCGATGCCGCTGTAGTAGCATTCAGTATACTTTCCGGCTACCTCCTCTGGCCCTCTGCGCAAGCTTTTTGAGAGTTGGTGCTCGGCAGTACTTGTTGAATCAGGCGTGTCGGTATCTCTCTTTGATCTGCGCTTTCTTCTTCTTTCGCGCAAGCTTTTGAAGATATCCAGTCCATTTTGAAAAGCTTCTATGATGCCTGAGACGCATGTAGATACCTCGGCCTCTTCAGGCCTACGCGCAACATGCGCATGGTCTAACTTGACCGCCATCGCTAAAACGCAAGACAACGAACAAGGAAAAGATGCAAAGCAAAATGGAACTGAAGAGAAGGGAAGAGAAAAGGACGATAGGTATACAAAATTGCAATAAACAAAGTGCGGTCTAAGCATCCATTAGCGAGAGTGAATGAAGAGTCATCCAAAAAGCCAAATCACAACGTTAACCTCAAGTCGTGTTAAGTCGAGTCAAGTCGCCGTTAACACGCTCGCCCAAGACGGGGGCCCTTACACTTATTCCGTTGGCAGCCCGACCCTGGTCTGCACACGCCCTCGAGGGCTTGCAAGTGTGTCGCAGGGCTTGCGTTCCTGCAGCTGTTACTGGGTGCTACCCACCGTCCTCGCACCGCCTAGGCCGCCGTTTCAACCTGGTGCTGTTCACGACCTGCACGTAGCCGCCTCGATATGGTGTCTTGGGAGGCAGTCGAGGTTTGACTGGACACGTGTTTCGCGCTAGCGGCAAGCGAAGACGGGATGGGGCAGGCTAGGCCGGCATCGATAAGCTTTGTGGGTCTGGTAGTGGAGGGCCGAGTGCGTGCATGTACATGTGCATTCGAATGTGCATCAAACCATCGTCCAGTGTCGTCTCGGGGGCTGGATTCCTGCGAGTTGAAGAGCATGTGCGTGCGGGGTGCATACAGGATGAATGGTTAACAAAGCTTGCTTCATTGTTTTGTTCAATGATGGTGATACAATCAAATGTACACTCGAGAAACGCGGTGGAGCACCGACCGGTGTGATGAATTGGCATTCGCAGGGATTCCCTGTCGTGCTTCATTGACACATGCGACTCCCTGTCGCTCAAGAATAATCAACAAACCCGAACGCCTCGCTATGCAATACAGAACCGTAACAGTGTCATCGCCCATCGTCCAGCTACTGCTCGCCGTCTTCGACATCTTCAACAGTAACAGTCCGCCTTGTTGCAGTCTGGCCCTCAGAGCTGCTTCCAGCGACCGCAGAGCTTGAGCCTTCGGCCTCAGTCCTCTCTCCTACGTTACCAAAGCTCCAGCTTGACTCGAGAGAGCTAGGCTCTGCAGGCTTCGGCGAACGATTGGAGGGCTCATCGGAAGTAGTCGGGTTTGGAGTCGACGAAGCTGGCTGGTTTTGTGAGGCCGCGGGAGCGGACGTCGAAGGCCCTGCGTCAGGTTCCGCTACTGGCGGTGTTGTCTGAAGTTGAGGCGGTATCGAGCCACTCTCTGGCGCCGGATGTCCAGGTTGCGAGGATGGACGTGTCGCGCTTTCTTGGCTATTCCGTGGCGCTAGGGCCATCGGCCTCAATGTCCACCCTTCCGGTAGCGTCAAGCCTTCAGGCACACCGGGATCGCCCTGTCGCAGAACGGACCCTCTGGCGAAGTAGGCTTGCGGTACGAACGAGTTCATGTTAGGTGGGTTCAATGGGGCAATAGGTGGTAGCTCTTGGCCTGTCGCGGCAGCCACGCCTGAAGCCTGCTGAAGTCTGTTGAGCTCAGCAAGAAGTCTATGGACAGCCTCAAGTTGCTCGTGTTGTGCGTTGAGATGCCGCATCGACTCAATGATGTTCTGTTGTATGCGCAATATGTCGGACTGAATATCTGACGGATGCAGCGCGACCGCTCCGGGGATGGGGCCGGTGGGAAGGTTGGGAGTAGCCCATGGCGTGAAGCCCGTGTGGCCCTGTGCTTGGTTTTGATGATCTTGATTCTGCGCCGCGTTGTTTCCGTTGGCTTGCTCGCGCAGTCGCTGAATCGCGTTCTGCACAGCGACATTGTCCTGTTGTCCTGGTGGTACGCGAATGTTCCCGAGAGCGATCCGAAATGGCCCGAAGTTGAACACGCGCATGTTACCTGCTGGAGGATTTGCTTGTCCACCTTGCGGTGCAGCCTGCTGACCCTGGCCCTGGCCTTGTCCTTGTTGCTCTCCGACAGCACCTTGCTGCGCATTCCCTCCAAACATTGCTCGCAGTGCCTCTCGGTTCTGGAGGTTTTGCTCGCCCGGGTTGGCTTGGTTGTTGCGTTGCGTAGTTTGTGTCGTCGCCGATGAGAGTACTGGCCTTCGGCACGTGGGACAGACCTGCTGTCGCTCAAGCCAACTACGGAGACATCCGAAATGTAGGATGTGGCCGCAGGGGAGCTTCTTGGGCCGTTGTCGCTCGTCCATTCTTCGACCTGGCTGTGCACCATCTGCGCCTGGTTGTGTCCACGGCCGCATCTCTTCGCGACAGACGATACATGTGTTCTCCCGCTCGAGTTCTTCTGCCGTCGCATCTGGATAGCGTGTGTTCATGTCGCGGGTCGCGTTTCGGTACTGGATGAAGTCGTGGATACGCTTGAGGAGGGATCGGATGGTCATGAACAAGTCTCTCATGATGTGGATTGGTATGCCGTAGAAAGTCATCAAAATGACGAAGAAGCCCAGGTAGACGAAGGACTTGACAAAGTCGGTCGCGAGATCCAAGTAGAATACCCAGCGACCCTTCTCTTCCCATCCGGGCACGTCGCCCTCGTCTTCATCGTCGTCTGCCTCAGCAGGCGCTTCAATTCCTTCTGCTGTAGCCTGCTGGCGTGCTTGTTCCCTTGCGATACGACGAGCCTCCTCTCGTGCTTTCTCTTGGCGGTGTGTAATGTATAGTTCGACGAGCGACAGTGCGTATCGTAGTAGGGTCGATATCGATGCGGTGGCCAGGAGGACGTATTCGAAGCCAAACATGACCATGACACCCGGCCGTGCCTCTGACAGGATCGAATCGATGCAGTACTGCATCATGAAGATGTCGAAGGCAACAGACAATAGCAAGGAGCTCATGAGGCGCGAATGAAAGAGCTTGGGGTTTGCCGGAGGCTGTTGCTCGAGGAATTCGACTCTCCCCTCTCCGATCCACTGCCAGACCTTGCCTGCAAGCAAGCAGAGGAACATTGCGAAGAACCACATGCCGAGATCATCCCTAAAGATAGTCATGGCCAGCAATGTTTCGCTCACAGCGAACCAGGCCTTGTCGTACAGCTGCTCGGTCTCGATGGGGCGGAGGGGGCCGTAGAAGAGGCGTTGGAGTCCATAGCCGAAGCTCGCGGCGACGATGAGCATCAGGTTGACGAGGAACATGAGCGAGCCGGTGCTCTGGGAGATGTAGACGGCGGCCGAGTAGAAGTTGGGGCGCTCGTAGTATGCGCGCATCAGCACAATGTTGGCCATGGCGGCTGAGCCTGCGACGTAGAGCTTGAGTCGACTCATGGTGCGGTGGTGAAGGTGCAAGGCGACTAGAAAGGAATGCGTGTCCCCATCTGAGGGTGATGAGAGCGAACACAACCGGGGAAGAGTCGCGTTCGCGTGATGCGGCGGTGCTGGGAGAAAGGAAACGTGGAGGCTTGGAGGGAAGCGACCTGATTCGCCCGCCAGCAATGACGTCTCGCAGGCCCGCCACGGTCTCCCGAGATCGCGACTTCCACCTCATTCACCCACACACTCGCGTGGATCCCCCTTGACAAGCATCGCTCATCAGTATATCTCAGATGATACTACTTTGCACTACTACCTCCAGAAGATACAAAATGCTGGGAGATGCATGTACCATGCCTACGTATCGTGGCACGCAATAGCGCTTATGCGTTCGACATCTATGGTACCCCATTCCATGCCGCCTTTCCATGGGACTGCTCGTTCCTCCGCACGAGCGTTCCTGCGCAAGGGCTGCACACTCCGAAGCTACCCCAAAGAGTCCGATGTCGTCCGTATTCTCCATAGTCAAGCCCTTGGTTATCCCCGCAGTAAGACTTGGATCTCGGGAGAATACTCGGTAGCACAACAACCCATTTACTTACTAAGGACCGTTGTCGGTAATTTCCAGCCAAGCCACGTCGTGTATACAAGAAAAGTCTTCCTCGACTTGGACCAGGCGCAGGTATCACAAGCTTCATCGGAGAGTCTCCCGGACTTCGAGACTCGCTGCTATGTCACATCACGTTAGCAAACGTGCAAGAGATGACCGAGTGGCGCATACCAGCCTCTCCATGCATGTTCGAGAACGACACTTTCTTCTTTCCAGTACCGATTGTGGGGAACATGGAGAGCTGGTGCCGAATTTGCGGGGATCGTCAACAAGCTACTGCACCCAGCTTCGGGATTGCGCCAGCCCAGACCATAGGCTCGGGGCGCAAGCTCTTGGACTCAAATATCTTGATCACAAATGATCTTGGTGGACCCTGCTTGTTTACTGCGGAAAAGTACATAAACCTCACATGGCTGCTGTTGGATTTGAGTATCGATCTGCAAGCTCATCATGTTTCGATCTCTTCCTCTCCTGAGCATTGCGCTTGGCAGCCTCTCCGCCGTCGGCGCGCAGGAGGTCCCAGCTGTACTGACTGCCGATATCATCGAGGGCTTGGGCAACAACACTCTCTTCACAAGATGGCGCCCTACGTACCACTTCTCCGCACCGGCAGGATGGCTCAACGATCGTAAGTTTTGGCTGTACGAAGTGCATGTGAGACAAATACTGACTTTGTATCTCTATTTCTGTAGCATGTGGAATGATGTACGATCCTACCACGGATAGATATCACCTCCATTACCAGTGGCATCCGAACCACGTCAACTGGGGTAACATCTCTTGGGGTCATGCAACCTCCAAAGACATGATTACTTGGACAGATGTTGGAGGCTGGGAAGATGACCAGGCCCAGTCTGTTGGCACCGGTCCTTTTCCTGACTCGGACAACAGCAGTTACTATGGTCTTGGTATATTCTCAGGCTCAGCTCAACCCGTGAATCTCCAAGGACAGCAGGACGGTACTCTCATCGCCTTCTACACTTCTGTCCAATATCTCCCCACAAACTGGGCCTTGCCTTACATCAAAGGAACTGAGAGCCAGAGCATCGTCATCTCTAACGATGGCGGCGAAACCTGGGAGCAGTATGCTGGCAATCCTATTATGACCGAGCCACCCAGCGGATGGAATATTACAGGGTGGAGAGATCCTTTTGTTGAGGTATGCCATCCGTCCGGAATATCGTTTTTTCGATCACTGACTCGTATAAGCCCTGGCCTGAGATGGATGCCCTTCTTGGACAAGAAGAGCCCCATTGGTACATGGTCCTTGGTTCTGGCATAAAGGGCGAGGGTGGCGGTGGCCGTATCCCTTTCTACAGTGCTCCCGCCAGCAACTTGACAGACTGGACTTTTCTGGGTGCCCTGTGGGAGCCCGAGAGGAACGAGACTCTTGGCTCTTTGATCGAGACCGGAACCTATGGCTTCAATTTCGAAGTGTAAGCCAGTATCCGTTCGCTGCAATCGCTCGTGTACTGATTTTACAGATCGAACTTTTTCTCTTTGACCGATGAAGATGACGACGTTCATTACTACGTTCTAATGGTAAGTTCCGGCCGTGGCGGCTACATGTGACACATGTACTGACTTCGTGCTTCCTACAGGGTACTGAAGGCGGCAACCTTACCTGGCATCCACGTGCACAATGGGGCCTGTGGAATGAAGGTCAGGTCAGCAGAAGGGACAACGGCTCTGTTGAGTTCACCCCTCTGTCGGGCGGCGCCATCGACTCCGGTCTTCTCTACGCGGTTACCAGCTTCTGGGATTCAAAGAACGACCGTCGCGTCCAGTGGGGTTGGGCCAACGAGGAGAGCAACAACTTTGCGATCAACCAGATGGGTTACCAAGGTGCCATGGCCATCCCTCGAGAGATGTACGTCATCAAGACCAAGGACCTGGTCAACACCAATGGCGGTCTGACTACAAAGGGCAACACTCGTGTTGAAGAACACAGTGATGGTACCTTCACTGGATACACTCTAGGAGCCCGTCCTCTACCTGAGGTTGTGGAAGGCTTCCACGCTGGAGCTGAGCCCCATGTCATCGAGACTGGCGACAATGCCTGTGTCTCCGGCGCGATCTCCGGCAACGGAACCAGTCACATGCACCTCCAGGTTACGCTTTCTGACTTCACTGGACCTGCCGGTGTTGTCATTGCCCAATCACCCGGACACGAGGAAGAGACTATCGTCTGGTATTCTCCAGAGAACTACACCATCAACGTTGACCGCTCGCACTCATCTTCCATCGTTGAGTTTGCCAATTACACCATGCTCGGATTTTTCTACCCATACACATTCTCCAACGGTACCACCGAGTCTCTTCACATGGATATCTTCGTTGACGGATCTCTCGTAGAAGTCCTTGTCAACGACCGCTTCTGGCTTACGACTCGTATCTACCCTGCACGCACCGACAGCACTGGCTTCAGCATCTGGGCTGGTAGCAACTCCACTGTCAAGGCTTCCGACATGAAGGTCTGGAACATCGAGACTAATGCATTCCCTGAAAGACCGACGAACTCGAGCAGTGAGCTTGTCTTTGATACGCCAGAGGAGACTAACAACTACATCTGGTGGCCTGGAAACTAGGGGGACTGCGACCTGAATACGCGCGACGCGGTAATGACATGAATGACGGCGTTGTAAACCGCAAAGGACGATGCTGATGTAAGAGTAAATATTGTATGTAGAATATAATATGCATATCAACCATCGCAATCATACCCCAAGTCCCATGAATTAGTCATCTGCCATCGAAGGAGAATATCCGTCGTGCCGTAGTGCAGCGCGTTACCCGTTGTCAAAATCCTGCCGCGATCTTTGTAGCCAATAAACCAAAAAGTGCGCGTCCGCGGAGGAGAAACACGGGGCCGTTGCTGGTGCCTCTCGGACAGTTGAAATGCCCGGAAATAACCTAGTCTTCGCAGCGCCCTACCTTTTTTTCCTACTCGGTCTAGGTCGTGGTAACAGCGGGCCTTAGGATTTCCGATGTTCTCGTTAGTACGAGAGGATTCCCCGCCGGCTTCCCCAAACAGCTTGCCCCGCAGGGTATCTCCAGGGCTTGCACTTCTGGGGACGGCACGTGTAGCACCCTGAACGGGCACATGGCTAATCGTCCACCGGATAAATTGGCATTACTGCCGTTAGCAGCATTACGCCTACCGTCGGTGGCGTTAAGAATCGCGTGAGGGCGGTAATAGGAAATCTATTCCCACGCGCATAAATACGTTCTTGAATGTTCACTTACGACATATAAGCTTGATTTTGTCTCCCATATCAGACACAAGTCTTGCAATTCTACCACATCGACCAAACCGAGATAACACCGCAGTACATACGATACCCAAGTAAACTACTACACGACACAATGGCCAATGCAGAGGAGCAATACAAGCTCTCGCAAGAGCAAATTGACTTCTTTCTGGACAATGGATGGTTGAAGTTGAGCAACTGCTTCACAAGGGAGCAAGCAGAAGGACTACAGGAAACGCTCTGGACACGATTGGGTATGGATCCCAAAGACAAGTCGACATGGTACGCGTACCTTCTTCAATTATAACTCTTTACTTGTAGCCTTCAACAGACGTTGACATGACGGATACAGGCACACCGAGCGAACAAACATGCCCTTCTTCAACGAATTCTCTGTCGAAGAGTTTGCACCAAAAGCCTGGGCTGGAATTTGCAACCTTGTTGGTGGCAGCGACCGCGTTGATTCTAACGCATCGACTTGGAAAGATGGCTTCATCGTAAACCTCGGAACGCCAGAGGGTCACAACAAAGTGGTACGCCCTCAAGAGCTACCTGGCTGGCACGTCGACGGAGACTTCTTTGTTCACTACCTCGATTCACCTGAGCAAGCGCTTTTGGTCATCCCGCTATGGTCAGACATCGCTCCAGGCGGTGGTGGAACCTACATTTGTCCTGCCGCCATTCCCACTGTGGCGAAACATCTATACGAGAATCCTGACGGAGTCAGCCCAAGGATGACGCCAAGAGCGCAAAACCCAGAGTTTGTACAAGAGCAAGGACTGAAGTGGTTTAACGACCTAGCTGCCAGTATGCCCGATGAGGCTTTCGTGGAAGCCACCGGTGTAGTTGGCGACGTCTACCTTTTGCATCCGCTGATGCTGCACTCAGCGTCCAACAACCAACTTCGTCAAGTCCGCGTCATTACTAACCCACCGGTGTCCGTCAAGGAGCCTTTTGTATTTGATCGTGCCGATGGAAACTACAGCGCAGTGGAGCGCAAGACCATGAAGGTGTTGAGCAAGGACCGGATTGAGGGTTTCAAGATTTCTGGAAAGAGGCAACCAGTTATCCCCGAGCGATTGCGAATTCAAGAAGAGATGAAGAGGAAGGAGGAGGAGAGGATGCGCAAGTTGAAGGAAGGAGCGGGGATAGATGAAGCGAAGGATGCAAGTCAAACGGTCGCTACTGCTGCGTAGGTTTGTAATCATCAATTGACTTTGATATCGTTGTTGATTACGGTTTAAAGAACACATCTCGCGTTCAGTGATGGCGATGTGCTTTTTTAGATAAGATAAGAACGGAAGCGTTCCGCGGTGAGATCTCACACGACCACGTTTCCTCTCGGCACACATTGCGAGTACCCCATGTAACAGAATTGATAAAAAGCGAGCCATTCAGACCTTGAACATTTGGTGAGTACCCAGCGAACCCATTTTAGAACTTTTGCCAAGTAGGGAAGCGATTGCCCCACGGGTCGGTCGGCATTCACCAGGACTACCTGGGTACACCACTAGTTGAGGGCCGATTGAAATGATACGAGCCACACCGAGTGAATCAGGTTGGAATGACCCGAGTGAAGGAACACCTGTCCTCAGAAGCTGACACTCGCCGCAGTTGGGAATGGCAAGTAGAAAGTGAACACAGATTAATAATATGCACTGGGATCGGCAGGAACTGCAAGCTAACTGCAAGCGGTCGGGAGACCAAGCGATGTGAGTGAGATGTAGAGGGGCGGCGGCGAAAGTGCTAGGGAAATGCTAGACAAAGGTGGGTACAGGCATGCGGCGGGTAAGTGCAGTGGGTGGTAAGTTCAACGTGGTCTCTCAATGCGGTGAAAATAGGTGGAGGCGCAGGGACCATGCCGCTCTAGCGCTAAGCTGGTGTGAACACAGTTGCTCGAAAGTCACAGCCATCCACTTGGAATATAAAGCGCCCCTCTACCGCTGTCCTCTCTTACTCCTACCCCAATTCGTCGTGCCTACCCAACTTCAACCACATACAAGCACAGCAAAATGAAGTACACGACTGTCTGCGCTGCGTTCTTTGCGGCCGTCGCCGCCGCATCTGATGTCAAGCAACTGAAGACCGACAACTTCAAGAGCTTCATCGAGGAGAACGACCTCGTCCTTGCAGAGTGTAAGCAGCTCTGAACTACTCAAGCCCTCAAATACACAATTGCAGAACTAACCATTTCTACAGTCTTCGCGCCATGGTGCGGCCACTGCAAAGCACTTGCTCCCGAGTACGAGACGGCGGCTACCACACTTAAGGAGAAGGACATCGCCCTCGTCAAGGTCGACTGCACAGAGGAGCAGGATCTGTGCCAGGAGTACGGCGTTGAGGGCTACCCCACCCTCAAGGTCTTCCGCGGCCCCGAGAATGTCTCGCCCTACGGTGGACAGCGCAAGGCCGACAGCTTGATCTCGTACATGACCAAGCAGGCTCTCCCCGCCGTCTCCGACGTCACAAAGGACACTCTCGAGGAGTTCAAGACCGCCGACAAGGTCGTCCTCGTCGCCTACTTCGCCGCCGACGACAAGGCCTCCAACGAGACCTTCACCTCGGTCGCCAACGGTCTCCGCGACAACTTCCTCTTCGGAGCCACCAACGACGCCGCCCTTGCCAAGGCTGAGGGTGTCAAGCAGCCCGGCCTCGTCCTCTACAAGTCCTTCGACGACGGCAAGGACGTCTTCACCGAGACCTTCGACGCAGACGCTATCCGCGACTTCGCCAAGGTCGCCTCTACCCCTCTCATCGGTGAGGTCGGCCCCGAGACCTACGCCGGATACATGGCCGCTGGCCTTCCCCTCGCATACATCTTCGCTGAGACTCCCGAGGAGCGCGAGGAGTTCGCCAAGGAGCTGAAGCCCCTCGCTCTCAAGCACAAGGGCGAGATCAACTTCGCCACCATCGACGCCAAGTCCTTCGGCCAGCACGCTGGTAACCTCAACCTGAAGGTCGGCACCTGGCCCGCTTTCGCTATTCAGCGCACCGAGAAGAACGAGAAGTTCCCCTACGACCAGGAGGCCAAGATCACCGAGAAGGAGATTGGCAAGTTCGTCGATGACTTCCTCGCTGGCAAGGTCGAGCCCAGCATCAAGTCTGAGCCCATTCCCGAATCCAACGACGGCCCCGTTACCACCATCGTCGCCCACAACTACAAGGATGTCGTCCTCAACAACGACAAGGACGTTCTCGTTGAGTTCTACGCTCCCTGGTGCGGTCACTGCAAGGCTCTTGCTCCCAAGTACGAGGAGCTCGGCCAGCTCTACGCTTCCGATGAGCTCTCCAAGCTTGTGACCATCGCCAAGGTTGACGCCACCGCCAACGACGTTCCCGATGAGATCCAGGGTTTCCCCACCATCAAGCTCTTCCCCGCTGGCAAGAAGGACTCCCCGGTTGACTACTCTGGTTCCCGCACTGTCGAGGACCTCGTCCAGTTCATCCAGGAGAACGGATCACACAAGGCCGAGGCCAGCATTGGCGAGGCCGTCGAAGGTACGACTGAAAAGCTCGCTGAACAGGCCATGGCCGCCTCCGAAGTTGCCGCTAAGTCCGCCGCAGATGCTACCGAATCCGCCAAGGCCAGTGCCTCTTCCGCCACCGACTCTGCTGCTTCCGCCGCTTCAGAGGGTACCGAGACCGTCAAGTCTGGCGCTTCTGTCGCTTCCGACTCAGCCTCCTCAGCCGCCTCTGAGGCTACCAAGTCTGTCAAGTCTGCTGCCTCTGAGGTCACCGACTCTGTCTCATCGGCGGCATCTGAGGCTTCGGCCTCTGCCTCGAGCGTCAAGGACGAGTTGTAAATGACTCGCTTCCCCTGAGTTTCTTTGGTTATGTCGGCGCTTTCACGTGTACCAGTACCCCTTTCAGCATTTGATCACTTTTCATACATGCTGAGGTATATGCGTACAAAATGGTTATGATTACATGGGGGAATGACACGGTTCTCGTTTTCTTTCTTGGGACCATGGGTAGCGTTAGCTAATGGAGTTCCGGTTTTATCTTCATCATCATTGTTGAGTCTACTTTCGATCGTATGTGATGTGAAATTGATTACAACAATAAGTGATGTTAATGATACGAACATGTCCTATGAGTCCCATGCGTCAATGCCTCCAGATACTACGCATAGGGAGTTTCTCATAGTATTCATGTGTCTATTCATTTAATCGGCCCCGTCACACTCCTAACCATGACAGCAGCCTCCCTCTCCCAAGTCACAGCGACACCCTTGTTCGATAACGCCCCGGGTAGCTGACTACCACGACTCACGCATTCCTTCACCGAGTCCCCAACAGCAGTCTTGTTACTCCTCAGCGTCCTTGCAGACACACCGCCCTTGTTCATGAGCTCCTGCACTCTCGGCGCCATGTTGGAGGCGAGCGTCCTCCAGAAGTAGCTGGGTAGCGAAGATGTATCGAGGGCTTGGAGGAGGGGTTGTAGGAAGTTGGAAAAGCTCGGAGTACGCGCGGCGTCGAGTAGAGGGTGCGCGGGTGGCTTGATGCTTTCAAGGAGGGATTGTAGTGCGACGATGTTTTGGCACCGCGCGGATATCTCGAGGAGGGTGCGGTCTAATGTGGGAAGCTGACCCAAGGCGCGCGCGAGGGATGCGAGGGATGACTTCAGCTGGGTCTGCAGATAGTCCTGTAGCGCATTGAGCATGAGGGTCGGTTCGAAGGTGTCGGTCGTGGTTTTGGTCGATACCGGCGAGAGGAGGTAGAGGGTGAGCAGCGCGGACGTGGTTCTCGACTTGGTGTCTTCGGTCTGCGAAAAGGTGGATGCCGATGTTTGACCTGACGAGGACAGTAGCGAGGACATGGAGAACTCCTTGACTACCTGCTGAGCGCGCGACGATATGCTGCGCTCGCCTGGGTTCACGAGCTCGTTCTTGAGCGTGTTCACCACGTTGACCCTGTCCAGGCCCTCACCCTCCTCGCCCGATTTAGAGGCTGCCAGAAGCTGGCGCAGCGACAGTATTGTGTCTGCCGAGCGTACCATGGCCCTGTGATCCTCCCTCTTTGCGCTGCCGACACCGCCCAGCTCCGACATACGCACCTCGAGCTGTCTGCCTAGCATGAGACATCGCGCGACAGCTCGACCAAGCTTGACAGTCTCGCAGAGCCTCTCTGCTGTCAATCGCACCTGCTCAGCGACCTCGTAGCGCTCAATGACCTCCTTCTCTAGTGTCTTGTACGACTCGGTCAAGCTGGCAACCTGTCCTTCCACCTCGTGCAGTATGCGTCCGCTCGATTCGGCATGGTCTCGCGTGTGTTCCAGCAGCGGCAGTGCCGACTTGGTAGTCAGGGTATCGATATGTGTGTCGACTTCCTGGACATCGAAGAGGACGCGCGACAGCGGTGTTGACAGATCTAGCGGGGTGTCGGAGGGGTTGTTGGTCGAGAGGACGAGCGTGTTGGCGAATGACGTCGCCGAGAAGTCTGGATCGAGAAAGGCCTCATAGTCGATGTATGAAGGCTCATCTTCTTTGGACATGGTGGGAGGTGGCTCCAATCATGGCCTGGCCTTGCGCGATGCGCTCGCTGTCTTAGCGCGTCTCTGGACCTCCGCATCTTCTCCGCGCCAAGCATCCCATCCGCTGCAGGTATGACTTGAGGACTGCACTTGCCTGAGTCACCTATGACTCCATCTGAGACATGCCTCGCGACTTCACCGGATATCAGCACTTTGCCACATCTAGGCACAGCTGCTCGGGTCCAGCCATTGTACGCCTTGCGCCACCTCCCTCATGGTTACCTAGTATCGCTGTCATGGCCACTCAGAATTGTCGATCATCCATGGGGTGGCACAGTCAAGGCTGTAACCGCTGCTGTATTCACGTTGAATTGGAACGCCTGAACAGGCTGAACAGGGTGAACAGCATGATTCTTGCAGGTAAAGCTGGTGCCTGCAGGTCGGTTTGGTGTATAAAGTTAAGGTACTTCTCATCATGTCTATTGGTATGTCGAGTACAGAAGCAATAACTTCAGCCTCGTAACTCATACTTCTTTTCACTTCATCTACGCGCTTGATCTTGTCTTCGTTGAAGACCGCCATCATGCCCAGCGAGACTCCCACCAACGGTGTCAAGGACACGAATGGCACTGCGGAATTCGCGCCAGAAGGTTCTCTTGCATCTTTCAAGAACTTCTATCAAGGCCCGCGGGACAAGAATAAGCAGTGGAGCTGGACTGAGCAGGAACCCGAGGATGTCGCAGACCCTGCTGAGAATGAAGAGACGGCCCAACACGCTCTCATCACTCGTCTGCTCAAGTCAGACGACTCCCGCAGGAAATACAAGATCCACTCAATCATTATCCAGTCTCCTTGGCTCAAGACTGCTCTTGCTGAAGTTCTGAAGGATTACCCAGCCATCCATTGCGAATTGAAACGCCTGGAGTTCGAGGCGCCATTCACTCCTTTTGTTCATCGATGGGCTCAGCTACTTGAGTACAAAAGCAGAAAAGATCTCGATGCCACAACTGCTGAACACGTTGAGCTACTCTACGAAGTTCTTTCCTCTGAGCTCAAGGACGTCATCAAGACATTCGAGGACTACATCAGCCATGGCATAGTAACATTCGATCATATCTGGATCATGTATCAGCCCGGCGCCCTCATCTACTCCAACTCTCACAACGGAGCGTATGGGGTCTACAAATTGAAGTCAGGCTCCTACGTCAACACCCAGTGCGGTAGGATGTACCAGATCAACATTGAGGCCATCGACTGGAACGGCAGCACTTTCGGTCGCACTGCCCAGACTATTCGAATTCGAGAGTTTCATGGCACTGCTCCCATACTGGGCTTGACAGCCTTCCCATTGTCATTCCATCCTCATGAAGCCAAAGTCAGAGAAGCGCTGATCAGCCGTGGTAAGAAGTTTGAAGCACTTGCTGGCAGCCACTACATGGCATACGATGGCTTCGCAATTGGATGGGACAGGGAGGGCAATGAGGCGCCGTACATGTGCACCGGCCGTATCATCATCGACTCGGACAGCTTCCAGCGCTTCTCTCCCCGTTCCATCAACCGAGTCGACCCTCTCAGCGCAAAAGAATGCGCCTCTGGTCCTGAAGCCGTCGCTGAGAAGCTCGAAATCCAAGACCCGACCGAGATGAAGTACGTGTTTGGTAAGCAAGACAAGGAAGAACGTCTACGCCTCACCGAGGACCACCAACTTCTATGCTTGCCCAGAGTCCGGGGCTACTCGCTCAAGAAGAAGCAGTGGCTGTTTTTCTACCTTGATCTCATCGAAGACATCAAGTTCAATGACAATGCCTTCGCTTCGCTCGTTCTCCCTCAAGACCAGAAGGAGCTCATTCTTGCGTTTGCCGAATCGCAAGCCATGAGCCAGTGCAAGTTCGACGACATCATCAGCGGAAAAGGCCGTGGCCACATCACTCTGCTCAGCGGCCCTCCCGGAGTTGGCAAGGTAAGCCGCCCCACAAAGCTCCCCGCTTTTTGAATGAAACACAACGGTCCAAGTTACTGACACCTTCTAGACCCTTACAGCAGAGTCTGTAGCCGAGCACATGCGCGCTCCCTTGTTCATGATATCAGCAGGCGACTTGGGCATCGACCCCGACCAAGTCGAGAGCAAGCTCACCAATATCCTCGAGATGATCTCCAAATGGAACGCCGTACTTCTACTCGACGAATGCGACGTCTTCCTTGAAGCGCGCAGCACGCACGACCTAGAGCGGAACAAGCTCGTGTCCATCTTCCTGCGTGTGTTGGAGTACTACGAAGGCATGTTGTTCTTGACAACCAACCGCGTTGACAACATCGACGCTGCTTTCCAGTCCCGTATTCACATCAGTATGGCATACCCTGATCTCAATTCTTCCTCTCGCAAGAGCATTTGGCAGAACTTCTTGAAGAGCTTGGGTGGCTTGGAGGGATGGAAGGATCAGGATCTGGAGGAACTGGCAAGTGTGGAGCTCAATGGTCGTCAGATCAAGAACGTACTCAAGAGCGCATCGCTGCTTGCTGCACGAAAGAAAGAAGGTCTAAACAGGAAGTACGTTGATATGGTGCTGGGGATTGAGAAGAGAAGGCCTGGTGTGGCTGTGGGTTTCTAGGAGACAGCTGGTAGCATGAGTAATGAGCTATCCCAGATCGCTCTCTTGGCATCGGACTAGAGTTGGAGACAATATCTACAAGCGATCCATACGATAATCTTCTGATCATGTCCCACCTCCGAATCATTTCCATGCCCAATCATCGTTCCCCAGCACTTGGGGGCTTCTTCAGTTGAGGCTCATAGAGCTCAACCTTGAACGTCCTTCCCTCGGGATAGCGCTCTAAGAGAAATGGCGTTAGCTTCATGTCCTGGCGGCTCAACATTTCGTCGACTTACCAGTCAGCACAGAGACTTGTGTCATCAACTGCACGTGCAGATTCACCAGTGCTTGTTCCATATCTCTATTCGCAGCATTCCCGACACGTAGCACTTGTCCACCAATTCCGTTAACGTTGTATCCAAACAGCTTTGCCTGAGCAGTGTTAGTGCTGTCGCGGGAGGTAGTAATGTAGTAAGTATATCCAGGGCCGTATAGTAGGCGTGCATTGTCTTTGATGAGGGAAAGTAGGTGGCAGCGTTCAAAGTGGCTGACCATTGTGGAGTCTATCGAGAACAGTTGTAGGTTGGTCTAAGAAACAGCCATATATGCGTTCTGACGACAAACGGAAGACGGCGTTTGGTGTTCAGCAAACTATTCGTGGATCGTGAATACATAACATGGGCATGTGTGGGGTTGGTAAGGCCAAAAAACAAGTCAATGGATGTTCCACCGTCTACATGGGTATAAAAATTGAAGCTTAATAACATTACAAAGCAACGCAGACTGCCAGGAGATCTGATCTATGCTGAGGTCGCGTTGGACAAAAAATGAACCAAAAGTGTAGTCAACTATACATCGTATGGTGGGATGGGATCGAATCACATAAAACATACCGACACCAGGGAGTTAGGAACGAGAGCAGAATAGTTTGAGCACTAGAAACGATGTATCAATTAGCTAGTTTCCGTCGGCAAATCTTCAAGTGACCGAATCAGGCCGTCTATAGATAAGCGATGGTCTTCTAGCTGGGAGGCTTTATCATCATCCCAGTGAATGTCACTCCCTTCTTCAGACGTTGATCGTAGCGCGCAACTTCGTGCCTCAGCTCTTTTGCCAACGCATTGACGGCCTTAGGAACGGTGATGGGAGTGTCCTTCTGGCCTACGGTGTGCGTCATGAGTACGAAGCCGTCTCTCTCTGCGGGCAGATCATAGGCGACAAGTAATGCTGTTGTAGCCCCGACCTGGTCTGCTTCGCCTGATTTATCCTTCGGATCTTTATGATAATCCGCAGCTTGGTAAGTGACCACTTCGTAGGTGCTGTCACGACCATAGAGCAGACGGGCATTTGCTATTGATGTTAGCCATAGGGGAGACAAGTGACAGATGTATAGAGTGTTGGTTACCTTTGATAAGATCAATCGTGTCAATCTTCTCGCGATCCATGTTGAGTCAGGAATGGGTGGTCAGCGGAAGTTATGATTGAGCTCATATCACGGAGACCCCAGATCTTTATCTAGTCCAGCTATCGGATTTGCTTGCTGTCAAGCCGATATGCCTAGCCAATGTATGTCACATAGCTCGAATTCACTTTACAACAAACAAGCTTGCTACCTGGAAGGAGACAAGCTACAACACATCAGGGAAATAAGGCTTGAGGAGAGTAGATTTGCATTGAGAGGATCTGGGGCTATCTTGACGCAGCTTCAACACGATGCCAGAACAGTATCGCGCGATCAGTATTGTAGTTGCGGCGACGAGAGAGCAAAGAATGCCGTACTCATCGCGAATTGTGACCGTCATCCACAAGTCCTTTCATCATGTCCTCAAAGGCTTTTTCTTCTTTTCTTGTTGCGATAACGTGTCTTGTTATCTCTTGTTGTTGGGAATACTTCCACCACAGGAAACCCGCAGAGTCGACAGCAAATCGTCGCAAACATGGACGATTTGTTGCATATCCTAAGGTATTCGTGTGACTGCATCGGAAGTATAGATCCAGTCTGATCTGGTCTTGGGCTTGCTGTACAAAGCACAAGATGACTAGGCTTAAAAGGAGCTCAAGCGTAGCGCCGAGTAGGTGCGGTACCCTAGGGGAGGGAGGAGGGCCGCTAGAGCCCATAGCGTAATGACATGCGACAAGGTGTAGCATCGCATCGAGTAGGGTGAGAATGTAGTTGTATGGCCATAGACAGTAATTGCTGTCAAGAACCAGACATGGAAGTGATAAAGTGCCGTCAATGGAGACGTAGAATAGCTCGATGGAGCTACACATATCCAGTAGCGTCGTGAACAGGGTATAGTCGTACCGAAGAAGATCGTACCCAATCGCGATCCTCTATACAAGGAGGACCGGGCTTTTGAAAAGACTATACCTAACCGCCAAATGCTGTTGAAAAGAGGATGGAAGTGAGAACTGAAGACTAAGAGCGCGCAGAACTGGAGACAGTGCACTCTGCTGCAGAGGCAAAAGGCTCCAGCAACGCAAGTCGGCGAAACCAGCCAACCGACGCAAAGCAAAAACTAGACGCGACCCTGGTAGACCTTGGTATATAGTACATGTAGAAAGGTCGAGATCGTTAGAACCGTATTGCGCCGATGATTCGATTCGTTAAACCTGATAGCAGAAGTCCAGATATTCCGTACCGCGTCGTCGGCGCGACTGATCGCATAGTCATGAAAAAAGAAAGAAATGTAATGAACACATATGGATGCAAGGCAACCAAATGATATCGCAGCCTCTTGACAGAGAATTGTCGTGACATGAAGACGTAATCTAGACGTCAGGTTCAAGACACTGCAGAGATCGGGACCACCAGACTTTTCTACGAGGCAGGAGGTGGACCTGTAGGCTGTGGCCTAGGATTTCGCTGAGGGTTCTGACCGTTTGGCTGACGGTTCTGTTGGTTTTGTGGAGGACCTCGGCGCTGTCCCTGGAACTGGCCGCCGCCACCACGACCGCCACGGAAGCCGCCTCGCGCGTTGGGGTTACCGCGCGCAGCACCGTCTTGTTCTTGTTGCTGACCTTGACCTTGACCAGGAACACGTTGGGCGCTGGACATAGGGCGAGGGATTGATTCGGGGGATTCGTAAACGTATAGGTTCTTCTCGATGACTTGCGGGATGGGCTGGATTTCGGTACCAAGCTCCTGTTCGATCCTGTAAAGGTTGAAGCGATCTTCCCAGTTGATCAGGTTGATAGCTAGACCCAGATGTCCGAAACGACCAGATCGACCGATCCTATGCAGATATGTCTCGGCGTTCTTCGGGAAATCAAAGTTGATGACGACGTTGACAGCCTGAATATCGATACCGCGGGTGAGCAAATCTGAACAGACAAGGTTTCGGCATACACCATTGCGGAAGTCGTGGAAGACGCGGTTACGGTTGTGCTGGAGCATGCGCGCATGCGAGTAGAAGCAGGAGTATCCGAGTTCGGTGATCTTCTTCGCAAGAAGCTCTACACGGTTTGTGGAGTTGCAGAAGATGATGGACTGATTAATCTGCAGCTTGTTGAAGAGGGTGTTCAAACAGTGGACCTTCTGCTTCTCCTCAACGAAGGCGTAGTATTGTGTGATACCGCGAAGGGTCAGCTCGTCCATCAGGTTGATTTCGTACGGAGAGTTCATGTGTTTGTCCTGTACCGTATTAGCAAGCTTGTCGTCGTAGAGACGCTGGTCAAACGTACCTTGAAGCTCTTGACTACGATAGGAAAGGTAGCGCTGAACAGCATGACTTGCCTGTCCTTGGGATGGAAGCCAAGAAGCTGCTCTACAACGGGGGTAAACTCAGGTGACAAGAGCTTGTCAGCCTCGTCCATGACAAATGTTTGACAGGCGGACAGATCTGCTACGCCCTTTCCAGCCAGATCCAGGATCCTACCAGGTGTTCCAACGATGATGTGAACGGGGTCGCTCAACCGTATAATATCGTCCTTCAATCCTGTACCACCAGTCGAGACCATGACGTTTACACCGAGGTGCTGTCCCAATTGCTTGCACACCTGGGATGTTTGTAGTGCGAGTTCTCGGGTGGGAACGAGGATCAGAGCTTGCGTCTTGGGGCTCTTCGGGTTTATGCGCTCGAGGGTAGGGATAACAAAGGCGGCAGTCTTTCCGGTACCGTTCTTCGCTCGCGCGAGGATGTCTCGGCCGGTGAGGGCTACTGGGATCGTCTCTTCTTGAATTGGTGACGGCTTCTCGAAACCAGCCTCGAAAATGCCCATCATGAGCTCGCGCTTGATGAAGAAGTCTTCAAACTCAAGGCCCTTGGTCGCTGTAACATCCTACTCTAGCATTAGCTCATGTCCAATACATGTGATTCCCAAGCCCATAGCCTACCTCTGTCTGCGGTCGCGCATCCTTCGCTGGCGCATTCAAACCGGCTTTCCAGTTTGCCTCTCCTGATGGTGTAGCATCGCTGGGAATAAGTCAGCGCGTAGCTCTTGCTTCGTTTGACATGGACTCACCTTAGCTGCGTTGCCGCTAGTTGGTTGGTGATTTCTGAAGTCATTGTGTATGTGGGTCCACCGAAGGTGGGGTTGTTGGTCGGAACGTCAAGGTCTAGTAGTGTGGATAGAGGCGCGATTGGTGTGTGTGCAACGCTTGCGGCAGAGCAGAGCAGATGCAAGTGAGGGGTTTGGGTGTGGAGGCTCGTGTAGTGTATGCCGAAGAAAGTGGGGTCAGGTAAGCGCGGGATGGGAGTGCTGACTGTTTAGCAGCAACTCGGGTGTCGGCTTCTCGTGGTGGTGTGCGTTGTGAAGAGGCTGATTGAGGCTCGAAAGAGTCGCAATGTCGTGGTTTCGCCTTGTGGAGTCGTCTGCGAGTGGAGGTTCGCGCGGGGGTTACTGAGGACAGTAGGAGTTAGTAGATGCCTCGAGAGGGTAAGCGCAGAGAAGATGGTGTAATTTTGTGCAGTGAGGTCGGTCTGTGTGGTGTTGTGGTAGCTGGGCGGGCCGCTTTATGCAGAAGGAACTTGAAGCTGGTGGAGGGCAAGGGTCCGTGCGTGCTTGTCATTGGCCCTTCTGACGTCGGTGCCAGGGCGACTATCTCAGTCCCCGTCTGCGACATCTAATTCTTGACTATCCAACTTGAGGATTTCTGTGCAATGATAGCGGCGTGTCCTCATTGCACCTTCTCTGTTTGCCGCTTTCGGTCTTGATACCACGCGCCAGGTCCGCTCTAGCTGTACGTTTCATGTGTTATGCTGCATGACAACATGAGTATTGACGACGAATGTAGCATATTCCAGCCAGAAACATATCGGCCACACTATTGATTCAATAACTGAATCTCTCCACATCAGTCATACGTGTCAGTTTTGTCTTTCGACACTTGCATAAACAGCCGCCGAAACGCGTACTCAAAGCCCATAACTCACCATGTCGTCTTTGCTCGGCCTCTCAAGGGCCCTTCGTACGCTCAGGACACCCCAGACTACCAGAAAAATGACTTCCCACTTCTTCTCTCCTTCCCACACACCCCGACACCTCAGTCTACCACGATCACGCCTCTTCTCCTCCCGCGCATACGACGCCTACAGCGCTCAAGTAAAGTCCAACAAGCTTGTTCTGTATGGACTCATGGGTACCAATATTGCCATCTTCGGGTACGCGGCCTTTCTTAAGAGCCAAGCTATACAGGGCTTCCAGATGCCATACCAAAAATTCATGGACACGATGACATTGAACCTCGACAAATTTCGAAACGGAAACTACACGTCGCTGCTCACTGCGGCATTTACGCACGTGAATCTCTTCCACATATTGTCGAACATGGTCAGCGTTTATTTCTTGGGCTCTTTCTTAGCGGCAGCGCCTGTGATAACGCCAATGCGATACCTGACTATCGCTCTGGGCTCTGGGATTGCGGGAGGAGTGGGCGCTTTGTTCAATCGGTATTACAAGTTGCGTTCTGAAGGCCCTAACGCCAGAGACTATTCAAGGACTCTTGGATTCTCCGGAGCTGTCATGGGCATCGGCGCTGTGGCAGCGTGCATGAACCCGCACGCGAGAGTGCTGATCTATGGCATCGTACCGATGCCACTTTGGGCTATGACTGCCGCTTATGCCGTCTACGATGGATTTTATCTCAACGACTCGAACTCGCGAATAAGTCATGCCGGGCATCTAGGAGGATTGGCGTTTGGGCTCGTGTACTACTTCACCAGGTTGCATCGTCTTAGGTTCTGAGGGGAATAGTACAGCCGGGGTGTTCTCAACATGTTCTGTAAACGTAAAGGACTTCCTGATCAGGTTCCGTGTGCTGCTAAGCTATTGTAATGTCTGTTGGTTGGCAAGTGGATAGTGCAGAGTATGCTTCCGGATCTTGTGATACGATTATCAGACTACATAATATGTATGTAACCTGTGAATACCACGATCTATTACCCGCTTTAGGCGGGTGTTATACAGGCTCAGTTATCATCCCTCTCTCCCTATCACATATGCAATTCTGATAGTCCCATAGCTCCACCCAAACACCGTGATACACCCCATCTCAATATGCTACACAGGGAAGAGACAAATGAAATGTGGGAACCATGTCGACTCTCAATCGTAAAGCCTGTCTGCTATCAACGCATTAGCTTGCTTCTGAGAACCCGCTGATCAGGATGTTGTAGCTTACTGAACTCCTCAAATCTACCTCAAGCGGTTTTCTTGGAAGGACTGACGGGTTCCGGCTCGTCATCAGCGCCGAGCTCTGCTTCGCCGTTGGTGCCAATGTCGTCCTTGGACATGGACTTCGGCAAGCCCTGTGGGGTGTAGGACTTGTTTGGAGTGTACATGGGTGTTGTAGACTCCTCAACCTCCATCTCCTTCACTTCCTCGTCTTCGGAACTCTCGATGATGACTTCCTCAGACAACGCGCTCTTGCGCGGTGGTGGTCGCTTCCGCTTGACCGCTTCCTTGTCCTCGTCCTCCTCATCGATGAGCTCCTCAGACCGACCGCTCTTCCTAGGTCTACCCCGCTTCTTTGGGATTTGTCCTTTGGCCTTCAATTTCGCTGCTTTAGCAGCCTTCTTCTTGGCAGCCAAAGAGAACTCCTCGTCCTCGTCGGATCCTTCTTTCTTCCACGCCCGACCTTTGCCCTTGAAGTGCTTGGGCTTTGCAGGCTCCGGCTCTGTTTCCTCTTGAAGCAAAGCCATGGCTTCTTCATCTAGCGAAGCCAGAAGGGCGTCATCTATATTCCTACTGATCGACGCCACCGACGCTCTCCTGCCCTCTGCAGTCGGTGATGTGTTATTCGATTCCTGGGCGTCCCCGTTTTTGGGCTCTACATCCTCAAACAGCTGCGAGTCGTGGTAGTATGGCCTCTGCTGTGCTGGCTTTCGTGTCCGCAGTCCGCGTCGAGTGGAACCTGCTGACGCGGTGGTCGGATCTGGAGAAGCCGCAGCAGAGTCAACATCTTGAGCCATCTTACTACTAGCGCTGGGTGTGACGGTTCTGTTGAATGTGGCATTCAACTCGATTGCCTCTGCGACATTGGTGGGCGTGACTTCGGTGTGAGCACCTGCCTCGGCGGCTCCGCCTTCAATAGCAGAATCTTCAGACTTGAACAGGTTAGCAAATTAACCGTGAACCTAAAGACGAATACTTACGGCAGTCTTCGTCTTCGGTGTCTTTCTGGTGCTCAATTTGAGGATGTGGCTCTTCTTCGGTGTCTCTGACGCTGTTGCTGCGGTCGACGATTTCGGAGCTGTGACATGTTTTAGCAAGAACACAACAGACTAGCAAGCAATGTTTCGCGTGAAATGTCAAAGCACAAAGAGGTTCGGCACGGCCAGTATTTGGTGAACATGAAAAAACTACACAGGTGGGGTAATTAACATTCAAAATGGGTCCAAAATTCACATACCAGATCGAACAGGAAGAGGAGACACGATTGCAGATGCGGCAACCTCATCGATTGTAGTCTCCATCGGGTCCTCTAGCTCATCTTCGGGCGAGATGGTTTCTTCCGACTATGGGCAGGTTAGTGCATACTGGGTAGCGAATAAACAATGAAACTCACAATAGGCTTCTTCCTGGCCTTTCGAGCAGAAGACTTGCGCTGGCCATTGACGGCGATGGCTGGTACTGTTGGCGTCACGGTCTCTGCCCCCAAATCCTTACTGGCTTCACCTTCGTCGCTCGCCGAGGCGATGACCTCATCAGACTATGCTTGTCAGTAACTAGACGAAGGTATGCGAAGAGTACTCACGAGTGGCTTCTTCCGCGCTTTGCGCTTCTTCTTGCCGGAGGGACTCTGGTCTTCGGAGTTGGCCACGGCCGACGGTGTCGCAGACTCAGCCGCCCGTGACGCTCCATTACCGTTGGCAGTCGCATTCTTCTTTGGCCGACCAACCTGGCCACGAGCCTTGGTGGCTTGAGGTTTGGCCTTGACAGGTGGGGCCTCTTCGTCCTGGAACTTTTAGCATACGGTATAATTAGCTCATTATGACAATGACCTACAGTTGAATCAGACTCCTCAAACATGCTCAGCGCTGTGTAGTATAGCGAGAGACCACCAGTCATTTTTTGAGACTCGACCCATTCCTCATATGATGGGGAAGGACCGTTCTGATTTGCTTCTTTCCAATCCATGAACTCCCGGTGACCATGCTTGTCTTCCCAGAAAACGGAAGAGCTGTCGCTAGACTTGTGGGTACTCTTCCTTCCAGATGCCGCGTGGCCGTTGGGAGCCATGGTGAACCGAGAAAAAGACACAATGGCAGCCAAGGTTGAGCGGCGGCCGTGACAAGCGCAAGAACAGGTTGCAGAAATTGACGCGGGTTGATGATGCGGACGCAAAAATGCGCAATAAAAGATTGGGTTGACTAGAAGTATGGAATGAAGTGGCGCGGGAAGATGCGCGCGAGGTTGATGGTTGTTGTGAGGAAGTTAAGTTACAGAAGAGATCCAAGTCCGAGATGATCCACGTCTGGTCAACTGGTGCCACCTTAGCTTAGAATTCTCAAAGTCGCCAGGCGATAAAGCGGCCCGCGGCAACTACTTACCGAAGATAAGCAACTGACTGTTATTGAAGTCTGGGTCGAATTATGATGCTGATGTCGCTCAAAGTGGAGGGAGGTGTGGACAGTGGGATGGGCTTGTTATTAGCGCGCGGACCTCAAATTTGAGCTCGACCACTGATGGAATCGAGGTGTATCACCAACACCAGTTTCCCTTCTCAGCATTCATCGTGAAAATTGGAGGCTTGGCTGCGCATCATTGGTGCATACGACCTTTCACGTTCACCTACACCATTTTTAGCACTTGCGTGCTCCTTGGGAGTGCTCTAACGAGATTACTGATGTTGTGACCTGTCTTGCTACTTGTTTTAAGAAGGTAAGCGTCGCTACCGGAACTTTTATCATGATCTGAGTACCTGCTATGAAATCTCGAAGGAACTATGTACTTACTGCTGTAAGCTTGGGGGTCACACTGCGGCCGAGTTCCACGATAAGTACAGCAGTGGTAAAAGGAAGCCATGTTCAAGCGCATGCTTCGAGACCCGCTGGCTCGCTCCCCGTATGCATTTGATTTTTCTTGTTTATGATGTGACAGCCGCCCATATTGTCTGCGCAGTCCCATTCTGTAGTACGATCTCAAGATGTGGGCGATCACATACTACAGCGGGTACGATAGCGATTGAATGCGATTTGAGCTGCGTCGTTGCATATCGTATTAGTTATTGCATTTATACTATACGTCTACTGCATCACCTCGTCAGCGACAAGTCATCCAAGTCACACACCAAACAGATAACGTGATCATGCCACAAGAGTAGCATTGAGATATCTTAAGCCTCATGAATGCCGTGGTGCCATCCCCAATCTCGTCGGCCTGGTATATACAAAGAGCAAAAAACGAAGCCCAAAGCTAGTCCATCATGAGACCAAACTGGCGTCGCAAACGCGCGAGCAGGAAAAATGCATAAAAGGCCACTGCGCATAATGCAGGATGGGTATACAAGGACGAGCCCTACCGCCTTCCCCGTGTAATAAGACAAATTTGCGCCCACCGGGATATGATGAGCAAGGTAAAGGAAAAATTACAGACGCCATAAGGACTTGTCCGATCTGCGGAAATGAATACCAATGGCGCAGAGTTGGCCGAAAGCAGTCGTCGAAGAAGCGGACAGGATAGAGATATGTCGATAAATGAAACAATGAATGCGAACGAGTGCTTCTCAAAACCCAGAATGAGTACCGGAAAGTCGAAATTACTGGAGATCATAGCGGCAGAGGATCCGCCGGTTCAACCCTCCAAAGCAATGCTCCTAGAAAGATTCGGGTGGGCTCGGCATGCCATGCGCGCTACCATCCTCTTTCTCTGGCTCTTGAACGCTATGATTCTCTCTTTGCACCGGTTCAAGCTTCAGCTTACCGATGGGTTTACCAATGCCCTTCATGAAGCCACCCTGATCGTTGCCATTGTCATCCTTCTCCTCGTCCAGCTTACGCTTTTTACGAGCCATTTGTTGCTGCTCTCTGAGAGGGCGTTTCCGAGGACTGGAGATCTTGCCTGTAGGTGGCAAGCGTGGCTTAGGGAATCGCTGCTTCGGAGGAAGATCATCATCCTCGACAAGCGGCTGGCTGTTGTTGTCATGGAGTTTACCCAAGAGCCAACTTTGGAGAAGACCAATCTGGTTCTCAGCGGTCTGGACGGTGACAGGCTCGAACTTCGGTGGCTCAGGCATAATGACACCAGTAGTAGTAATATTGCTGTGAATATTAGTAAGAACCTCATCAAAGCATATCGCGAAACACACCTGTTGTCCTGCCTGGCATATGCATTGTGCACCCTGTTCTGTAGTAGATGCAACGGGACGCTGGAAGTAAGTCCGAATTCGATGTCAAGACCGAGCTCTTTGAAACCGAAGAAGTCTTCGCCAATGTCTTCTGCGAAGTCTCCACCCACGAATTGCTCGCTACCGTCGTTGAAGGCACCGGCCCCGTCAGCGCCGGCGTTATCCATAGCTGGTCGCAGGAGTTCAGCGTAGTATGACCGCATCCTATCATGCATGCCACCGAGCTTGGTACCAAGCCTCTCAACATCGTCCTTGACATAAGTCTCGAGAGACTCAAGATCGACACCATTGGCGTGCAAAGAGTGAAGGACAGCTTCTTCTTGAGTAAAGCGTGGTGTCCAACTTGTAGCCTGTCCGTTGGGAAGAGTGATGGGGACATCTGACTTCATCTTCGGTGTTTCGCGATATACCCCGAGACTTGCAACAAGATTCTGGAAGAATTTCGCCGCAATGTCAGTAACAGCATCAAGAGCTGATGGCTGGAACTCTTCGAAACCAGCATGATAAAAGACTTTGCCAACGCTGCGTTGTAAGGCGGCGCGACAGACATAGGGGGCCATGATCGGCCCATCCTCGGATGTGACTGTTGGCTCGATGTCTGCCTCGTGGAAAGGTTGCGGTTCATATCGTTGAAACTGGTTTTGGTATAGCTATACGGATTAGCGGTCGGTATATTCCTTCGAATTTCGGATAAAAACTTACCTGCGATTGGATCTGCATCTGTTTGACGATGCCGATCTTTGCGCATATCTTCCTGGTTTCTTGCAGTATGTGGTTGTTGTCATCGAACTTGTGAACCAAAGCACTGTCTGGCGATACGAACTGCCCCTTTGGCAGAATACGCATGTACTCCTCAGCCTGAGGAATGACATAGCCCTCGGCGTCTTCAACCCATTGCAGGCGTTCAGAAAGGTCGGGAATGGCGCACACAGGGTCGTAGTAATCCGGAATCTGGCGCTCCTCTTCCCCTTCGATGCCCTCGGCGAGTGACTCACCAGCAGTGGCCTGAACGCCGTCTTTTCCGTCCGGAGCGGAGACGGCCCCGCTTGCAGTTTCTTCCTCGATAGCTTGCTTTCGGTGTCGTAGCCATCTTCTCATGCCAGCTTTTGTGCGTAGAATAGCAGGTTCATCTGGCTGTAGGTGGTCGTCACGGAACAGTCTATGCCTTTCTGACGCAATGATTGCTCGATCTCTTTTCGTCACTTGTTTCCATGTTTTGTATTCCAGATCATCCAGATCAGCATCCTCTTCCAGAACATCACTGACCGAGATACCAGTGCCGTCAGCCTCCGAAACGTCGGCTTGGCTACCATTCACGCCGTTTCGCGAAATGCTGTTCGGTCCCAATGGTGTCAATGTACCGGGTGGGGGAGGTGTCGAAAAGCCGTTGACGCTGCCTTCCATTTCGGAGTCTGCTCGAAGAAACTCGTTCTTAAGATTGGACACTGCGTTATTGAGAGATGGAGCTGATGGTTTTGTTTCCGGTCCCGGTGTGTCCTCCAGACCTGCTGAAGGGGCCTTTCTTGCTGTACTTGAGCCTTTGCCTCCCTTGCTTGGTGCCTTTCGTCCTCGTGAAGCCATGATAGGTTCTTCGTCTTCACTATCGTCAGCGCCGTCGGCATCTGCATCGCCATGACGCATTCTCCGTTCCTCTGCCTCGACTTCTGCACGATCGCGAACAGTGATGTCCGGGATAAGGGGTACGAGCTTCTCGGTTTCCTTCTTCATGTGTAGTGCCTTTTTCCGGAGAAAGTGACTTGGGTCCGCGTTGTACTTTAAGCAGTTTGACCATATGAGCATAAGGTCGTCGACGAATTCCTTCTTGGACTTGTATTGGAGTTGCTTGAGCTTCTTCATCATCGTGCCAATATCCATGGGCTGCTTAATCACGTTGTAGTAGTCCGGTGCCTCTCGTTTGTTGACGCGTTGAAGGAAGGGGTGGGCATGCTCGTTGGCCTTGAGTTCCATGAGGACCTTCTCTGTACTCTCGTATAGTTCCTCCTGTCCAACACGTTCTTCGTTTGCCCATTTACTCCTGTTCTTACGGACTTCGCTAATAAGGCTTCGGAGCTGCGCATCAGTCGCATGGACTTTGTCTCTTTGCGCGTCGATACGGGAGATGAGGTGCTTGAGTGTGAGACTGGACGCGCCAAGGTTAGTGGTGCTGAGAGTGCCTTGCTGGGGGGCGACGACGACGCTGTTGGGGGGTGCATTCGCGGGCGTTCCGGACGTTTCTATCTCTACTTGACGGTCGAGTTCGTCAAGCTTCTGCTGCTCTAGCATGGCGTCACGATCACTTTCCAACGAGTAGAACATTGTCTGGAAGCTCCGCCTGGCCGCATCCTCGGTCGCAATCTTATCCTGTTGTAGCTTCTTGCGCACATCGTCTGATGTCTTTGTATGGTCCGACGAAGGTGTCCCGGTCCGGTCGTGACCTGACTTGTTCGATATGGAAGGAACGCGGAGGAGGCTTGGCGTGCTGGGAGCGGCAGCAGCAACGCCATTGGCAGCGCCTTTTGAGTGTAGCGGCGAGGTGCGGGTATCGTCTTCGTCTTCGTCGTCTTCATCGTCGCCATAGTCGTCTTCGTCGATTGTGCGGGTTAACTTCTTCGGGGTGACGGCCGGTCGCGCGTCATGCGCCGCCGCATCCCCGGATGACGGGCGCGGCTCGTTGTCCAGGGCATCAACAGCATCACCCTCGTACGTGCCACCGATCACTGCAGAGAGACGCGCTTCTGTGCGCAGAAACTGTTCGCGCCATCGCGCCGCGCGGGGGTCTTCCTCTCCCACCATGTCTCCATCCCCCATGTTGATCGCGTTGGAGGCGTTTGACATGGCCGCCTCATCATTCAGCGTCGCATTGGGGGTGCGTAATCGAGTCGCGTTGGGCGGTTGGTGCAGGTAACGGGCATGGCTTGGGCGTTCTCGCGATGATGGAGGATATGGGGAAGCGCTGAAGGACATCGTCGTCGTCGGCTGTGGGGGGTCTTGGCGGTTCGCGACCTACGGGGAAGGCGCAACCAGAGGGCGACGTCCCAACTGGTCCAGGTGTCGCAACGCGATAAAATCAAGCATGGAAGGAGCTACCGGTAGAGCGAAAGGTTTGCCGATGACTGCGAGATGGAAGAGGGTATTGGGGCTCGCGTCTTGATGGCCACAGATACGGCCTTTGATGAACGAACGTGGTGTTAGGGTTGTAGGTGGATGGGGGCTATTCCTCGTCCAGCCGCCTTAGCGTTCTGCGCAGTCCAGGGCCCGCGTCACCTACCTACTTCCCAATATCAAAATGCTGTGACTGCTATATGTACGCGTCGCAGTGCTTCTATCGTCAAGATCAATTGCAATTACGTCAATGTCTTCGATTTGTCCTCGATCGTCTTGCGCGCACTGACTTGGCTCCGACGGTGTCCCTAGGGGGTACCTAGATTACGTTTACTTGCCAACTTTGAAGTATCGCACGCCTTCTGGGACAGCACACAGAGCTACTTCGATCACTTTTGTTGTTCTTGTCCTTGCAAGTCCCTAAAGCGTGGCCCGAAGGTATTCGCTAGACATGATGCTACATAGGTATGCTTGCCGTCGGTACGACACCCGAGTACCTCTGGGGTACATCATATGTGCAGCTCAGAAAACCTACAGCCCTACCTTTGCTACCTAATAGTTGCATACCGTGTATCATCGAGTAGTCATTCGGAGCGATCAAGTTTACAGCAGTACATCTACCGTCTCAATAATGCAGCACCATCGAGGAAGGCTTCTCACGCATCTGCCCTGGCAGCCGAGACTCTCCATCCCAAACCTAACCTCAAAAGCAGAAATAGCGCCAGGTACACAGATCACAGACCTGGGGTCAATCAAACTACCCGCCACTACCCGCAGCTTCCTAGGTTGTCGATTTTCACAGGTTCCACACGTGATCGACAGCGGGAATGCCAAAAGCCGTTAGTCGCTTTCTGCAAGCCAGTTCCGCCAGAATGCCAGCTTGTGGCCGCATAACGACGCTTGGTAGCTCTTGCCGCCCGCTGACTGCAACTCTCCGATCTTTAGGGCTGGAAATGCTCCTCGAGTGCTTATAGCCGCTGCTGTACAAAGTCACCATGCGCATCCGGAAGCCATTTGCTGGTAGGTCGCACTTGCTGTTTCATACGTCAGAGAGCTCGAGGCACAGCGCTCAAGCAATCAACCTGGGAATGGACGTGTTCCTCGAACTTGCGCTCTGCTTCCGTATCATACCAAGCTAATGTCTATACAGGTGCCTTCGTAGCCCTCATCTTCATCAGCGCCGGCGCCGGCTTCTCCCCACCCGATTACAAGATCCCCTCATACAAGCAATCAGATAAAGCCCTACACTTCATCGCCTTCTTCCTACTCACACTATGCTTTTACTGGATACTAGAAACGAGTAGGAGGAAGGTCTTGCAGCTCACCTTTACCGTGTGCACGATTGGTCTGGGAGTCGCGAGTGAGGTCGTACAAGGGCTGTTGCCTGTGAGTCAATACATGGGAGGAACAATTGTACAAGAAGCTGACACATATCAAGATACATCGCGACTTCGATTACTACGACATCGTAGCCAACGTTCTCGGTTCGCTCCTCGCTCTCGGCCTATGCAATTGGTACCACAAACGCATGCTCGAGCGGAAACGGGCTGCGCGCGGATATACAGCCGTCGCAGGTGACGAGGAGCGGGATATTGAGTTGGGCGAGAACCCCGAAGGGCAGGAATCCGGTGTTGTGAGAACTACAGTGGACGAGGAGCTTGAAAGATGGGACGAGAACGCGGAAGACTGGGAAACAACCGAACCCGAGCCGTCGAATGGAAAGAGTCTCGAAGATGGGGGTGATTTGGGCGAGGGGAAGAAGCGGAACGACTAAAATGATGGCATTCTACGATGTTTGCGACAACGAATTGGCTTGAATTGGCGAAATGGAGCATGGGATATTGCAGTTCCTCATCATGTTTGGAATGCCATCTAGGTTGCATACCCACTGCGAACGCAGAGTGAGCCCGATCATCAGGACTTTATGCGTAGTCAGTTCCCAACATAACATCACCGCAGCAGACGTAGACTTGGTGCAAGTCGACTTGGATATTCGTTTACAAGTTCATAGCTAGCTCTCGGTGCTGCTTAGGCAGGCAATCCGAGCGAGCATTAACCATGATTCGTCATTTAGCCTGCCCTTCCTTCTGGAATCATGCATTTTCCAGTATGACATTCCGAAAGAACCTTAAGACCCCACACCAAGCGCCATGATCATTCCGTTTTCGAACCACACTCCACTTAAGCAGTGGTAGTCTTAGCAGCGGCCTGGTTGGGGTTGATCTTCTTTCCGTCCTTGTTGTACCTAACCCTTGGGGGAGGGGCCCTGTTGCGGCGGCCTTCGCGCGAGCGGACACTGCGAGTGTGTTAGACATGGGCTCAACCGAATCCTCGTGCGGGCTCAACGTACCGGACGATCTTGCCGTGGATAGCGCAGGAGACGCAGTACTGGAGCTTGAGGTACATCTTGGGGACGGTGTACTCGGGGAATACGGAGGCATCGGAGATATCACCTGCGTGGCGTTAGTCTTCAATTCCCCAATGCCGCCCCTTCTGTTGTGTAGTGTGACGCGGTGCGAGCGTGTCCGGGAGACGTACGGATGGCAGCGGACTCAACCATGTTGCGGATGGTGAATCTCTTGATTGCCTTGTCCTTGGGTGTGCATCGCGAGCAGTTGGAGCAACGGATGGGCTTGACGTGGCCGCGACCCTTCTTGTTTCGGCCGTTGGACGCTCGCTTCTTAACCATGGCTGCTGATTCTATCGAGTTGTGTGAGCGGAGTTTTGGGTTGAGGGAATACGGGGAGCGTACTGAAGATGTATCTAGAAGTCAGCGGTGGGGGTGTTGTCGTGAGAGTCGTTCCTTCCTGACGTCGCGCACTGTGTCGACGAAATTCGCTTAAGCGGATCTAATCTTATCTCTTGGCGTACCGCGCTAGCCGCAACGACCCAAGCACCCTTCGCGCAGCTTCACTGTAAAAGTAAAACAATGTCTGAAGGCATGGCAGATTTCACTATCATTCTTAATGTCACCTTTGGAAGTTGGTATACGCGTTAACTCTTGAACGGGGCGCTTGGGCAATCATACAATGACCAGTATGTTACACTACTAGCTATACCGACTACCCGAAGTTCTTCCCCCGCCGTCATAAAAGCTTCGAGGACATCATGAGCATGCTGTTGGCTGTTCTTTACTTCTTTGAGGACTTCAACGGTGTTCATGAAAGGAAGCATAACGACAGCGTATTTCTGTGGGACGTGTGACTACTCATAGTTGAACTTGGCACACCCTAGAGCCTACGTTCTCGTCAGGTTGCCTACTTTGCATGTTTTCATCTTAATGTAGGCTGTAGACTTGTTTAGAATTTTCCTTGTAGGAGGTGGAAGTAAAATGTATTCAATCTTGACTGCCAAACTGCTAGGAAACACCCAGGGATCTATGGGATATCAGGTTACAACAAAGGAAACAATGCATTCTCGCTCATACTCCAACACAAATTACCTAACGTCCACCCAAATCTTACCGACTGGCGCGGCCAAGCACAAACACACCGACGATGACAACAGCTAGTACACCGATAGCTCCAGGAAGGAGAAGATCGTTCGGTACACCAGCGATGATCTCCGGCTGTTGTGAGATAGGTACTGGCTGATTACGGCCTCGTGATCTAGGCTTCTCTTCCTCTTCATCAAAGTACTGTCTACGTTCGCGAAGAGACGACTCAGGCGGTGTGACAGGCTTGGGCAGTGCAGGTTGTGGGTTGACCTCGGCAGACATTGGTGCCTTTTCAGGATGGTGCACAAAGAGATCTACCTTCTCGCGATGTGCCATGCGGGATAGACTGACAGCCTCAACGAGATCGTCGTTGGTGGTGATGGAGATTGTGTCTCCCTCGTTGTCGAGATAGCTCAAAGCGAAGCCACCCCGGGAAACCTTGCCGTCATCAAAGCTCGGTACTCCTCCTATGGCCTCGACTTCTCCTCCAAGCTTGTTCGCTACATTGTGGATGAGCTCTTCAATACCAGCAGATACAACGACCTGCAGACGGTGAACGCGACCACTTGGAGCTTTGAACTTGAAAGGGAACGGCATGTCCTCCATATGAGAGGGAGGAATACTGGCGACAGCAGATGCGTCTGGTGAGTCCCCGTGATGAGAGGCAGACTCATTGGGTAGTACGCTATCGCCACGGTCCATTAGACCGGGGCGATCGTGATGGGAGACGTATGAGCGATGGTCGTGGACGCGACTCCCACCCTCGCCTGACATCATCGACTCAGTCTCGTTGTCCAGAGACAGCCAGAACTTGTTCCACGCGGGACCTTCGCTGTCGGTCGTGCTGATGTTGTTGATCTTCAAGGAGTTAGCAATGATACTTTGAGAAGCAGGAGTGGGCGTACCTGATCAAGAGTGGCATAAGTCAGCTTGAGAACATCGACCATTCCAACAATCTCCCCTGCGTCGCTCATGACAGGCAAGTTGAGGTAGTGACCATCTGCAATAGTCAGCAATTATTCGAAGAGCTGTAGATTTGGACCACTTACCATGCATCTTGCGCAGAGCGGACTGGATGCTCATGTCCATAGGCGCAAAGTCGGGATGCGGAGTCATCACTCGTACGACACTGCAAGTCATCGGGTCGAGCCCCGCGGCAATCACACGCAAGACGACGTCCTTACTGGTGAAGATGCCGGTGATTGAGCCATTGTCCTGCACCAGAACAGCGGTTGTGTGGTTCTCCTTCATGAGTGACGCAGCTTCCTTGACAGAAGTGCGCACGGATACGGTTGTTGGGGGCAGGCCAGTCAAGACAGACTCGAGAGTAGGACCAGACATCTTCTGACGAATAGCCTCGACGTACTGAATGATCTGTTGCGGCTGGCTGGAGCCCATCTCGGCCTGCACACCCTCCAGAGCATCATACAGCTTGCGCGAGGAAGCGTAGGCGCGCTCCAACTTCTCCATGGCGTCGTAGAAACATTTGGTGATGTCCAAGATACCGGAAATGTCGTGGTTTTCGTCCTATCCCACGTCAGTTCACCCGCGACGCATATTTATAGCCCAACATACCATGACGGGAAGGTGGCGGAAGCCCTTCCTGACCATGAGATCCAGAGCATCGGTCGCACTTGTGTCGGTCTTTGCGCAGAGGGGGTTCTTGGTCATGATCTCTTCGATGGTGACATCGCGAGCCTTGATGCCGGCGCCAACGACGCGGAAGGCCAGATCCTTGGCCGTGAAGATACCCGCAATACGGTCATCGTCGTCGGTAACTAGGACACAATCCTCGCGCTTAGCTGCCATCAACTGCGCAGCCTCGGCGACTGAGGTGGAGGGCTTGATCTGGAGCGCGGGGGAGGGCTTCAAGGCGAGGACAGTGCCGGGCGGGGCTTTCTTGGAGGGTCGCACGCGGCCGCTGGGGTTCTTCTTTTTGTTCAGGTCGGTTTCGATCTTGCGGCGGATGGCCTAGGCATCATGAGTATGTGGCAGTCCATGGCGAGCAGGGCAGCTTACGTCGTCGCGCTTCGACATTTTCGCACGACTGGCGCTGAGCGAAGAGCCGCCCGCATCGCTCTGGGCAACATGAGAAGCATGCGTCTCGAGAGCTGCTGGTCGCGGGATTCCCGAGGGGCTGTGGGGGAATTGCTGGGGCGGGTGCTGGTTCTTGGGCTTGGGCGTACCGCGCATAGTCCCCGTATGCGACATGTTGCTTTTGACCGAGACGTGGAAGTCGGGTTGTTGGTGAGGGGTCAATAGAAGCAAAGTCGTGGTTGCCAGGGTAGACGCAGAAGGCGCAAGCGACGAGGCTAGCTAGACCGCTCTTCCCCTGGCCTGCTGCCATTGCACATGCGCCTGCTCGGCCTACGGGCGACTGCCTGCAAAAGACCAGAATTTTAGCTCGGGCGCTGGCTCCATCTGGTCTGTCCTACTGCCTGGGCTTTGCATCTAACCTCGGAGGAGCTTACTCTGAAGACGGCTGTACCTAGACAGCGCCTATACAGCCTACTACAACAAAGTAAACAGATTCAAGGATCTAGCATTGCTGTAGGTTTCGGGGTTCCGTACTTGAAGCTAGATCAAGGTTTTCCTACTCCTATCGTGGCAGGTCACGCGCATGGTATCTCTCATGAACAGGATGGCTGGCGATGCACCCAGCCGTGTATTGATTCATCTTTCCTTTCACTAAGAGTATACACGATATTACGCCGAATTTGCAGTGTCGATCGTGTTTTCAAGTATATATGAGCCAGCTGGGTGGTTTCAACAGGGTCCATACAGTGAATGCTCCGTGAGTCGGTGTACTCCAGGGCTCCGTAGCCTTCAAGGATACGCTAGCTGGCCAATGAGTGGAGTGACACACTTTTTTGGGCCAACACTCTCCCCCACCAAAACATCGATCAATGACTTGAGGCGAAACCACACAAAGCACCAGTCTCTGCCGCCGAAAGATCGTGTCTGCACCAAGATATACGCTGCCCCGTCCTGCATAGTTCCACTGCAGCAGAGGCGCTCCAACACGTCACACGCGCTCCGCAAGCAGCACTACCAGGGACCAAGCGACCGTATTCCCTTGTTGCCTGTGAACAACACCACGCTTCCTGGGCCGCTGCCCTCCACTACCAATCTACGCATACGATATGTCTGTCCTCCCCGCCGAGGTCCACACGGCGCTGGCGACCCTGCTGCAGGGCCTCCAGTCGCCGGATAACATTCAGCGCACGGCTGCCGAGCAGCAGTTGAATGACGAGTGGGTTGCTCAGAGGCCCGAGGTGCTCTTGATGGGCCTCTCGGAGCAGATCGAGCTGGCGCAGGATACCTCAGTAAGGGTCCCGCTCGGTAGAAACCCTGGGTTCTAGCTTACAGGCTGTGTTAGACACGGACGTTCGCCGCCGTCATCTTCAGGCGACAGTCGTCGAAACCGCGAAAGGCGCCCTCAGGCCAGACCGCCGACCTCTTCTTGACCCTCAACGCCCCCGAGCGCGAAGCCATACGCGCGAAGTTGCTCCATTGCCTCGCCAACGAGACGGACAACTCAGTGCGCACCAAGGTTGGAGATGCTGTTGCCGAACTCGCACGTCAGCACACAGATGAAGGTACGAGGAAACGGGACACACTACAGGATCATGTCTAAATTCATCTAGGCGTTGCATGGCCGGAGCTTCTGGGCGCGTTGTTCCAGGCAAGCCAGTCCGCAGACCCCGCGCAGCGCGAGAACGCCTTCAGGATATTCTCGACAACCCCGCAGATCATCGAGAAGCAGCATGAGGACGTAGTCTTAACTGCTTTCAAGGGCGGCTTCGCCGACAGCGAGACATCGGTTCGTTTTCCGCATGCACCTGGAAGCTCTCGACTTACATCTCACAGGTCAAAATCGCATCCGTCGAAGCCTTCGCGTCCTTCTTCCGCTCAATCACCAAGAAGGCCCAGTCCAAATACTATTCTCTCGTCGGAGAGATCCTCAGTATTCTACCCCCGATCAAGGAGTCTGGCGATGCAGAGCTCCTCACAAAGGCCCTCATCTCGCTCATTGACCTTGCCGAAGTTGCGCCCAAGATGTTCAAGCCTCCGTTCAACGACCTCGTTCAGTTCAGCATTTCCGTTATCCAGGACAAGGATCTAGGAGAGACGGCTCGGCAGAACGCGTTGGAACTCATGGCGACCTTCGCGGACAACGCGCCTCTGATGTGCAAGAAGGATGCCAACTTCACCAATGATATGGTTACTCAATGTCTGTCTTTGATGACCGACGTTGGAGCTGACGATGACGATGCTGAGGAGTGGAACGTGTCAGAAGACTTGGATGAAGAAAGCGACTCGAACCATGTGGCTGGTGAGCAGTGTATGGATCGCCTGGCAAACAAGCTCGGTGGACAAGCCATTCTGCCTCCGACGTTCAACTGGCTTCCGCGCATGATGACTTCTTCGGCGTGGCGCGACAGGCACGCTGCTCTCATGGCGATATCAGCCATCTCCGAGGGTTGTCGCGAGCTGATGGTTGGCGAGCTTGACAAAGTCCTGGATCTCGTATTGCCTGCGCTCCGAGACCCCCATCCACGAGTGCGATGGGCCGCTTGCAATGCTGTCGGACAGATGTCGACTGACTTTGCCGGTACCATGCAAGAGACGTACCACCAGGTCGTTCTCCCCAACATCATCCCCGTCTTGGAGTCTTCGGAGCCTCGCGTGCAGGCGCACGCTGCTGCTGCTCTAGTCAACTTCTGCGAGGAGGCTGAGAAGAACATCCTGGAGCCATACCTGGACCAGCTGCTTAACCACTTGCTCATGCTTCTGCAGAGCCCCAAGCGTTTCGTACAGGAACAGGCCCTGTCTACTATTGCCACCGTTGCGGATTCCGCAGAGGCTGCCTTCTCCAAGTATTACGACACGCTTATGCCTCTTCTCTTCAATGTCCTACAAGAGGAGCAGTCCAAGGAATACCGACTTCTCCGTGCCAAGGCCATGGAGTGCGCGACGCTTATCGCTCTCGCTGTCGGCAAGGACCGTATGGGCCAAGACGCACTCAACCTTGTACAGCTGCTCGGACGGATCCAGAACAGCGTTTCCGAGGCCGATGACCCGCAAGCATCCTATCTCCTCCACTGCTGGGGCCGCATGTGCCGTGTTCTAGGACGGGAGTTCGTTCCTTTCCTTGCTGGTGTCATCCCACCACTGACCGAGCTTGCTGGAGCCAAGGCTGATATCCAACTTCTTGACGACGAGGAACAAGTTGCCCAGATCCAAGATGAAGAAGGCTGGGAGTTGGTCCCGCTCAAGGGCAAGGTTATTGGAATCAAGACCAGCATCCTTGACGACAAACACATGGCTATTGAGCTCATTGTCATCTACGCGCAAGTTCTAGAGGACGCTTTCGAGCCCTACGTCAACGACATCATGGAGAAGATCGCGCTCCCAGGCCTAGCTTTCTTCTTTCACGACCCCGTGCGAGTGGCATCAGCCAAGTGTGTACCAGCGCTGCTGAATGCGTACAAGAAGGCCCACGGTCCGGAATCTACACAACTGAGCGAGCTGTGGGGACGCACCGTCGAGCGTGTCCTCGAAGTGCTCAGCACTGAGCCCGCCATTGATACCCTCGCCGAGATGTACCAATGCTTCTACGAGTGTTTAGAGTGCATTGGCCGCAACTGCCTCACCAACGCACATATGACGACCTTCATTGAGTCCGCTAGAAGCGTGCTTCAAGACTACCACGTACGCGTAAAGGAACGTCTAGAGGAGCAGGCCGAGAATGATGATGGTGAGGAAGCTTCGGAAGATCTGTTGTTTGCCATAGAAGACGACCAGACGCTCCTCTCAGACATGAACAAGGCGTTCCACAGCATTTTCAAGACCATGGGCACAGCGTTCTTGCCTTACTGGGCTGAACTAACCCAATTCTATAGCTTGTCCGCTGCTAACCCAGACCCCACTCAACGCCAGTGGGCGATTTGCATCTACGACGATGTGCTCGAGTTCTGTGGACCAGAGTCGTGGCAATACAAGGACCAAATTATCCAACCTCTCATCGATGGTATGCAAGACGACGTCCCTGCCAATCGCCAGGCAGCAGTATACGGAATTGGTGTTGCAGCTCACAAGGGTGGAGAGAACTGGTCCGAATTTGTTGCGGCCTCCCTGGAGACGCTCTTCCAGGTTACACAGAGACCAAACGCTCGCGCGGACGACGACATTTTCGCGACAGAGAATGCTTCGGCTGCAATTGCCAAGATCCTACACTACAATGCAAGCAAGGTCGCAAACTGGGACAGTGTCGCCGCTGCCTGGATGGATACACTTCCCATCACCAACGACGAAGAGGCTACACCATACGCCTATGCCTTCCTAGCTCAGCTGATTGAACAGTAAGTTAATCTAGCACCACGCCGCGTATGCGTGAGATCCACACTAACATCTTTCAGACAAAACCAAGCTGTGTTCTCTCAACCCGCAAAGGTCTTCAACTACGTTGTGCAAGCCCTGGAGGCCGAAACTCTGCAAGGACAGACCGCGAACCGCGTTGTCGCATCCGTGAAGGCTCTGATCCAGGCGACCAGCACCGATCTTGGCCAGGCTGCCGCGACTTTGACACCAGAGCAGCAGCGTACTGCGCAAGCCTACTTCAGCTAGAGGCTGACTAGGCCGTTCGTAAATGGTCAACTTTATGGACTTGTGGAAGGGAATCCACATGGGACACGATGCATGAGCGGCGTTCGATTCGGAATTGTGACATGACATCAGCACGAAGACACGATGAAAGAGCATGACGTGAGGGTCTCTGGGCCTCGTCATTGGTAACAAGGCTGGCGAAGTATAGAGAAGCATCTTTATCACGGTGGAGTGCTTGTTTTGGGTAGGACAGGTTAGGTTAGGCGGTTAGGTCAGGTCCGGTCCGGTTTTACACATATTCCCCCAAAGTTTCCCCTTCGTCCCCTCACCCACTTCGATCGTGCCATGGAATGGACTACGCTGGACCAGCTTAGTATCGAGAAATGAGCCACCATTATTCAAGAACCTTCACTTTGCAGTGTGAGATCACGTAGAGTGCCACGAGTCGCTATGACATCTTCTTCACCTCAATCCTGAGAATCTGAAAGCGAGATATGAATGTGTATGCAGTATCGCCTTTGTAGCATCATGGAACGAAAAGGCCTCAAATTGCTCATGTATTCGAAGCATCAACGCCGGCCGGTCCATGTACGGCCTGGGATCGCTATGCTAGAAGGGGATATAAACACCAAAAGCGCCTCGAAGATATACAGCACCGCCTCAAACGACAACAAACGGTTCGTCTACGCGCCCTCACTACCAAACTCCTTTGTCCACTCGGCGCTGCGGTCCAAATCCTCTCTACTCACAGTTGGTCTTGAAGCCTTGATCGCCTTGACGAAGTCCTTGACCTTTAGAGGTGGCTCGAGCAGCTGATCGCCGTCTAGGTCTGTCCATGACTTCTCCTCTGCTTGTGGATCACCAGGTGAGCACGGCGTCCACTTTGTCTGACCGTCTACCTCGACGGGCTTGTAGTGTGTTGCTGTCTGAATAAGTCGCACAGGCTGCATGAGCGCGTCTTGTACCGCAATCGAAATATCAGACCCAGAGTATCCCTCACTAAGCTCGGCTAGCTTCTTGTAGTCGGCCTGGCTCAGCTCGCAAGGTGTGTTGCCAACCGCAAGCTCGAACATCCTCATCCTGGAGGGCTGATCTGGCAGACTGATATGGACTCTCCGCTGGAATCGTCGTCGGATGGCAGAGTCGAGTTGCCATGGGATGTTCGTCGCACCGAGAATAAGTACGCCCTTCGAATCTTTACCGACACCGTCCATCTGCACTAGGAGTTCTGTCTTGATACGTCGTGATGCTTCCGACTCGCCCTCACCTCGAGGTCCGCAGAGCGCGTCGATCTCGTCGATGAAGATAATCGAGGGTTTGTTTTCGCGAGCCATGCCGAAGAGCTGCTTTACGAGTCTAACATCATGTCAGCTGCCGCGTCGCGCCGAAGTGGACTGTTTCACCTACCGTTCTGATTCACCCATCCACTTGCTGACTAAATCGGAACTGGAGACACTGAAGAATGTGCTGTTCGCCTCGGTAGCGACCGCCTTTGCCAGGTAACTCTTACCGGTACCAGGTGGCCCGTAGAGAAGGATACCCTTCCATGGTTGTCGCTTTCCGGTAAACAAGTGAGGAAACTTGATGGGTAATATAACGGCCTCCTTGAGTGCTTCTTTTGCCATCTCCAGACCTGCTACGTCTTCCCATCGAATGTTGGGCTTCTCGGATAGAATGGCTCCAGCGAGCGCACCGCGGAGCTTTTTCGAGTCGGCGTCTTGTTCGCCTTCGTCCTCGTCACTGTTAGAGGTCAGTTGCGAACTCTCGGCAGGCGCAGACTTGATATGTACCCTCCGCCCTTTCCACTTCCACCTGCTGCTTTGCCGTTTGAGCCCATGGCTGCTGGCTTCTTGCGATTCGAGGCGTCATTTTGGTTCAGATGTTGTTTGAGCTTCTCGGCGCGCTCCATGTATTCGGCTACCTTGCCGCGGATCATATCCTTGGACTTCTGGTTCTTCTCCCCTACTGAGCGTCAGCATGTTTGCTAATCTACAAAATCCGACCAACGTACATTTGAGAGCGAGCATGAACAGCTCGACTGCGCATGAAGTTAGCATCCATATTTACATGGTCTCTATCCTGTGGCACTGACGAGCACTGTAGTACAGCTGATACGCCTTCTCATATTCGCCTGCCGTGTCCGTCTCAATTGCCTTTTTGACCGTCTCGATGGCCCGGCCGAGGAAGTCGGCGTTGCTCATTGTGAAGGCCGGAGGTCGGTGGAGGCTTCCGCGAGCGTGATTCTCGGAGCGCGCGTCGGCTGGTGTGTTGATTGATCGATGTATGGGCGCGGAGGGCGATCTGAGTGGGGCAATCGCGTGCAGGCTGCCTGTGGGTTCGCGGGGCCAGGGCGAGTATGTGAGGCAAGGGAAGGATTCGCAGCTTGGATCGACGATGTTTAGGCGAGGGTGCGCTCGAGATTGTTTCGCGTGAATGGGCTTTGCGGTCGTACACGAGAGGTGCCCGTCGCTCCAGGTACGGCCAAGGCACCTAGCCCCGCGTTGCTTCTAACCGGATTGAGGGAGTTCAGCATCCCACTCGCGACTTCCGAACGAGACTGCACCAAACTTTGCAGAACGCGTCACTCAGCATCACCAAAGCCATGGCAGACGTGCAAAAGAAGCTGCAGGCGCTGTCTGACAGCTACCAAGGCCTCCAGGCTGGTAAGCCGCGCCCAAAGATGGTCAATCTGTAGCTAATCTCGGAACAGAGCTCGGAACTGCAGTAGAGGCTCGCCAGAAGCTCGAATCGCAACAACAGGAGAATAGTACCGTCAAAAAGGTATGCGGAGATTGCGCTTGGTCTCGGATCACATACTGAAAGACGTCATCTCAGGAGTTTGACATCCTCGACGACGATGCAAACATCTATAAACAAATTGGCCCAGTACTGCTGAAGCAGGACAAGACGGAGGCAGTCATGTCGGTCAACGGTCGTCTCGAGTTCATCGACAAACAGATGTGAGTGGGCCAGTTGGCGTGACGAGTCTCTTCTGACTGGATGCAGCAAGGATATCGAGAAACAGATACAGGGTATACAGGACAGGAGTGAGAAGATCAAGGGCGAGGTATGTCTTTCGAACGTGTCTCGTTACGCGGATTGCTAATGCCCAAATCAGATTATACAAATCCAGTCGGCAGCACAGCAATCACAGCAAGCAGCGGCATCATCATGAAACTTGGAGCACGGCAGATGTAAAACAACAAGATACCCATTTCCACCGAGAAACACTTTCATCTTCGTACAAAATTCTTCCACAGTGAGGCTCTCTTCTGCTCCGTGGTAACTGGTGCGTGCGGCACTATTGTCGGCCACGCTGCCGCCGACTCTTACACCCAGTATCTCAAGGAGGAACGCATCCAACACCAGAGCGTCTGGGCATTTGGGACTCAAAGGTATGTGAAGGAAATTCTTTGTGCGTGACTAGAACTCGCTCCTAATGGCAAGAGCGAGAGCATCCAGCCGCAGCCTAGCCCAGCATTCCAGCACTCCAATACTCTAACCTTACAACACTCAAAGACTATCTTCATCCACCTCATCACTACTTTCCGACATATCAATCACTCCATTCAAGAGAAAATCAGACAGGTGCCCCGAAGTCGACATTGCCTGAAGATGTCCAGTTTGTAGGTTGTTCAGGCACTGTAGCCTTCTTAGCTTTTTCAGATACTGGTAATTCGCGGAAACAAAAGCTGCTTATCATTATTGATAGCGACATGCCTGTAGCCTACAAGGGGGTAGAGGAACTAGACTTTGTGTATCACTCATTATTCTAGAAAACCAGTTGTTAGCGAGTATTTACTAGAACCATGTGAGCTGCAAGTTAAACAGATCGTTGTCGACCATGTTGCCTATAGTTAGTCGCGCCTCCTTTTCACCCTATCAATCGCCATCAGATCATGTTTATCACTCACCCTCATTCACTTCAGAATGGATCGTTCCTACATTCATTCACCTGTTCGCGGGCGTTGGAGCGCTATCAATGCACGTTTGACGACACGCAGCTAACTATTTAAAGGTTAGCGCATGTACCTGCGGGCATCAGATGTCGGATCAGGCAACAGTGGGTCGTCTCAGATGCTCCTGCAATGATAGAACACGACCTGGAGAGGCACAACTTTTGTATCCGTGGACCCGAACGACTAGTGTTAGCAGCGGGCAGTGCATGAACACGTCTCGGGAAGAATTCCTTTTGTTTCTCGGAGCGTTTGACGGCGCGGCTCGCCAATAAGAAGCACGGCACCGCAGAAGCTGTTACAGAAACGGTGCGCTTCTGACCGTCTATGCTATCGTGTGGCTAGCACGCTGTCGACGCGTTTGCTCGACTCGAAACGGCCACAGTGCCACAGTCGGTCAACTGGTGGGTGGGCGTGTGGAGGTGTACCATGGGGAGAGGCGAGGGATTCACAGGCAGCTGCAGCCGCCCTTGACACAATCGGAGATAGCCCTGCAAGCCATCCAAACAGAAGGCTTGTAGTCACGTATGCCGCGACTATCTGTAACAGCTGAGGACCAGGCTAGATCTGGCGAGCCGTTGCTTCAGCCTTGCGCAGGGTTCCGTGATTGGGCGCGCTAACCCAACGCCGCGGGCTTTTCGACGGACTCCTGGCAGCGAACACTCCTCTGGCCGTCTTCACACTCGACCTCCTGTCGCTGAGCTTCCCTTCTTTGTACCTTGATATATTACGCTGTCTCTTCTTATTGCCCGGCCTGCCTGTGCATCGCAGCAGACCGCATCCCTGCACAAGTGTCAGCCTCCCGCGAAACTCATCGAGCTCTCCTTTGAGGCACAGGCAAGTTCGCGCTCCCACGAGCATCCGACGTTATACTGACTTGAGGCAGCTGGGACTGCAGGAGAAGACTCGTGTGCAAGCATCAATACCTTCCTTCGTGCTCCCGCCCAGTCTACACTGTACGTTCGCCAGCATCCGGTCTGCGAGCACTTGGGCCGGCCGTACTGACAAGTTGCCAGAATTTCACCCTCTACACTTGAACCCGCCGTCGACCACTTTCACCGCCGCCATGTCTGCCAGCCACATCGCCGCCAACAGGAACAGCACCCCCGAGGGTTCCAGCTCGCTCCGTCCCCCGCAAGCCCGAACCTCCCTCGGCGCCAACCACCACCTCCGTGCCTCAGCTGATCTAGGTGGCTTCCCCTCCCCGCTTGCCAACCGTGGCATTCGTCCCGCGTCTGAAATCTACTTCGGGCGCAACAACACGCAGTCGGGCAACCCGGATGAGATGGAGCGCGCTGCTCAGCAGTGGCTCGCCGATATCGACCAATATGAGAACACACTCGAAGAGATGGCGACAGCCACTCTTGATCAGGACTTCAAGGACGAGCTGAGCGCTATTGAGCAGTGGTTCCGCGTCCTTAGTGAGGCCGAGAGAACTGCAGCCCTCTACGCTCTCCTCCAGCAGACGACACAGGTGCAGATTCGCTTCTTCATCCAAGTCCTGCAGCAGATGTCCAAGAACGTGCCCATGTCTGGAGTTCTGTCCCCTGCCAACTTTGGAGAGAAAGGCGAGCTTGACAACACTCACAGGCTACTTTCCATGCTGACGAGCGCTAGATCCCATGACGCAGAAACTGAGCGACGCCATGAGCAAGCTCGGCACTGGCGAAAACCGCCATTCCATGGGCCTCGGCCGTCCGCCGCCATCCCCGGGTGCTGGAAAACGCAACTCGGGCTTGGAGACATCCCAGATCAACCGCATGTTCCCGGACGCCGCGGCTGCCATCGCCAAGCAGAAGGCTGAGTTCACCGACGTTGTCGGTGTTGCGCCGGCGTCCAACCGCAATAGCACCGTTGGAGATCGTACCTCTCTAGCGGCTCCCACCATCTCCGCCCCTGAGGACAGCAAGAGAGAGAACAATGCTCCGCCAGCATCACCCTGGAACGAGGGCGCGAACCGTCCCAAGTCTTCCGGCCAGCAGCAGCATCAGCAGCCACCGATGGGCCAATTCACTCAGCCACCTCCATCCGCCGGTCTTCGATCTCCCCGTCTTCCTCTCCAGAACGATAGCAACAATGTCCAGACCACCACCTTGAACGCTCTCGAGGCCAACTCCTCTAACATGCCGCTCCTTTCGCCTTCTTACAACCCAGGTGGAAGCTGGGCTTCCCAGCTGAGCACTCCCATGGTCGCCAATTTCCAACAGTCGAACAACCAGGCCGATATGGTCGCGAACGCTACTGCTATGAAACTGGCCGCGCTGTCTACAGTCAACAACCGCATCCAGCTGGACGATGTACGCAAATTCCGCCGCGCCCGATCTTCTGACAACGGACCCATGTCCCCCGGCATGCCTCAGATGGGCAACGGAAACATCCTGATGACAAACGAGCTTGGCCAAGTATTGACACCACAGCAAGCGGCTGCTCTTCAGGCCCAGCAATTGGCTGCTATGCAAGGCCGCCGATCTCGCCCCAGCTCCCCCGGCTTCGCAATGCAGGGTCAGGGCATGGGCGCCATGGGCAACTTCACATCGCCTCAAGCTAATGGGTTCTTGGCTGCTGACTACGGCGGTGGCATGATGAACAACGGTATGGGCGCTCTCAACCTTGCTCAGTTTGGTCTTGCCGGCGGCAGTAATGAAGGCCATGGCTTCCTCGGTGACAACATTGATCGCGGTCGATCTCCCCGAGGCCGTCGCGGCAGCTCCAAGCCCCCGGAGGATCCTACCGACCCTGGTCTGCTTTCGGACATTCCCAACTGGCTTCGGAGTCTCCGTCTGCACAAGTACACAGACAACCTGAAGGATCTCAAGTGGCAGGAGCTTATCGAGCTCGATGACGAAGGCTTGGAGAAGCGTGGAGTCAATGCGCTTGGTGCACGTAGGAAGATGCTCAAGGTATGCAACGCCGTTCCCATAACTGTATGAATTCCGATAACTAACATTACAATGCAGGTCTTTGAACAAGTCAAAGAGGCTCAAGATCACGGCAAGCTGCGTTAAGCTCGCGGCTTCTTTCTTCTGCTTCATCGCCTTCGATTATAGATATACGACCGAAAAGCGACAACCCCAGCTGGTACGGTTTATTGGCCGTCAGGTCTGGAACGCATATGATTACATGTTTTGTGCATTGAGACCAGAGACTTGGATGTTGCTACGTTGGCCTGTCGTATCACGAAGGCTGACTGTGGGTTTATAGTGCGATTATTTCTAGTTCATGGTAGTAGGGTAGAAAGGCTTGCGAATGTACGGGATTAATAGTGACACTATGTATGTAAGTTGAATTCTTGAATGTGTGGCACGCAGGCGCTTTCTGTTCATGCCTAAACCATGTTGAGAATCTGTGGTTTTCAATGTAACGTCTTAATGAAGAAGGAGCGGCCCCCAATGCTGATGCTCATCCGACTCTTGCCGAGTCGGCAGGCGTCCAGCTTGACACGCTGTTTAACCAGTCAGATCAGCCCTACGCGTCGTGCTTGTCTTCCACTCACCGGAATGTATGATTATTTTTGGATTATCTTGACTTTGACCTTCCATGGTTGGCGCGCAAGGTCTCCTTTGGCGGTGCCCCCAATTACGGCCGTGATCCCATCGCAACCTACGGTCTTCCTCTCGTTTTTCTCCAACCATGGAGCTATCGTCGGATCCGAAACGAATTGAACGAGTAGTGCTGGCCTGTATCCAGTGCCGCAATAGACACGTAAAGTGTGACTCCACACAACCCGCCTGCAACCGATGCAGGCGCGACGGGAAAGAATGCATCTATCAAAAATCCAAAAGAGGAGGTCTCAGCAAAGCTGCACTTGCGGAGCGACGTCTACGACTGCAACAAGAACCCAAAAACATGACCAGCGGAAAACTCCAGTTACCAGCGCCATCCCCATCCGACCAATCTAGCCTGGGATCCTTTGAGAGCGGTTCATCAGGTTCTTCCATACCTCTTCGTGGACGGAACGAGAGCCAGCGAAATCGAATGATCTTCCAAGTCGACAATGAACGACTCATCGATTTGTACTTCGAATATTTTTGGTCTTCATGGCCAGTTGTACTGCCTCTCCACTATCTGCAAGCCAGGCGCCTACACGAGAACCATGGAATGACCACACTACTATCCGTCTTGGAATGGATTGGATCAATCTACGCCCCTTGGACTCCATCGGAACCCTATCAAATGACAGCATTAGAAGCTGTCACGTCGCCCGACCTGGCGCATACACCATTCAATGTTCAAGCGCTGTTGCTATTTGCTCTCGCTGAGTTCCACAGCATTTCCAGAGCCGAGGCTCGTAAGCACCTGGATAAAGCTATCACAATTGCATTAGAGTTGCGTATGAACGAAAGAGACTTTGCTCGAGCGTATGGAGACGGTAGCGCTGTACTGGAAGAGTGTTGGAGGCGAACGTTTTACGTACTCTATATTGTGGATCAAAACTTCGCCCTTGTCACCAACACGCCCTTCTACACACTACTTCTCACATCCAGCAACGTTGATTTGCCATGCGATGATGAGTACTTTGAGTCAGGTGTATGTCGAGATAGTGCGCAGATAGAGATAAGAGCTGACATGAGCAGAACATCCCGCCTTTGATGACTTGGGCTGAGTACCAGGCCCGTGAATTCGCAGAGATTGAGATCGTTTACTCTTCAATCGTATATCTTTATGATATCGGAATGATCATCGCTTGCAGTAAGTACAGACCACAGGCGGACGTACTCAATGAGAGCCATTATCTACTTCGAATGGTGTCTAACAGTTCCAGCCATGAAGTCCTTTATCGACACTGCTACATTTAGCGAAACGATGACCGAGAACTGCGACATGAAATTGGCGATCTGGTCGGCGATGCTACCAGCTTGTAAGAAGGACCCGCTTCGACCCGATGGCCAAGTAGATGAGGTGATGTATGCCACACCGTCAGCCGGACGAAAACATGATCGCTAATCATACGTGCAACAGGTACATGGCACATATGTGTGCTGCGATGTAATTCGTTCCTCCATGCACTGCTACTGTCATACTAACAAGGACAGAGTAATCTCAACACTGCATAGGCCCTTCTCATCACTAGCTCACCTTCCTCGAGAGATGACCACGCAGTCTTTTCTACCTCCCTCTCCCTTTACGCTGACACCAAGAGCTGGGCGAAACACACATACCGCACGTGTGCTCAAGGCGACCGAAATGCATACCAAACTCCTCGCAATCCCATGCGCTCTCGAAAAGCACAATGTTTTTATCATGTGCCTAACCGCGCAACTCGCGGCAGCACAAGTGTCTGTATGCACCTATCTATTGGATGGACACGCGCTGTCGATAGCGCGAGATCGTGTGCGTCTCAGCATCGGCTTTCTGAACACGATGGGAACTATATGGCCACTCGGAATGAAAATGGCAAAGGAGGTTCGTGCGATTGCACGGTCAAGTCTTGCCGGTACCTGCGTCCAGCATACCGTGAGCGTGGATACGGAACCTGCAGTGGCTGAGATCGACTTTCCGCGCGACGACCTGGGATGGCCTGTTGATCCCTCAGCGCAGATCGACATATACTCTGGCATCGTACTGCCTATCGATTGGGATACGACGCCCTTTAGTTATCCGTCGCTGACATCGTCTGAGTTGGTATGAGGGCGTCTGTCTGCTTGAGAATGGCAATCCCCACTCAAATGGTATCAATTAGTGATTAGCTCGTGTTGTGGAACACGTTCAGGATCAGCGCTGATCTGCACAACAAAGTGTGATGTGATGCAATCGCGTCTCCAAGTCCTGTTGGAGCAATTGTTTGGTCAGACAGGACTAATCGCATTGCCTAAGCGATGCATGACAGCGGACTAACGCGACGAACATGTCAAACCACACCGGATGCCTGTCCCCACCACTTCTCTCAAAAGGGCACGCGAGCACCCCCATCCTTTGTCTGATATCTCCCCCAACCTTGGAACATTGGCAGACAATAGGCCACAGCGACGCGTGTGGTTCGTTATCAGTTGTCCAGCAGTCGTATCTGTGTTACTGGCAGGGTAGCCGTCAACGTCATACCACAAACCGTTAGCTCGGTGCTCCATTGGCTCCAGCCCCCCGCCATGGATCTGCCCGCGGGCGACATGTTCAGAGTGGGCCCCTTGCAGACTCGTCCGATGTCGAAGCCGTAGGCCGTCGACGAATTTAAAGCATGAGCATTTCCCTTCCGTGGCAAAGTCGTGGAGTTGCTACGTGATGACGGATCAGTATTTCGGCCGGATGCATTAAGAACGCGACGCTCGCTGCTCTTTTCTTCACCACCCCTTCCTGACGCATTTGCCGCAATCTTGCGTTTTTAACGCGACAACCGTTTTTCCTCACGTGGAGTCATCGATCATCATTGTTGCTTAATTCTCCGAGCCACTATTAGGCGAGGACGCCTGACGATACCATGAGCGACATCGAGAAACAGTACGACCCGGCTGTGCCTGATGCCGCGAAGGAGAGCGATGAGATTGGCAGGCAGCTAGAAGGCATTGACCCCGTTTTGGAAGCGAAGATTGTGCGCAAGCTGGATCTTTTCGTCATTCCGGTGGTAATGCTGTTGTACTTGCTCAGTTTTCTGGACAGGTGAGTTTGGATCTTTTTAATTAATGCGCCGTCTATCCGGGCTGGATGCAATTGGGAGTCTGCAGCAGTTTGCACGAGGAACTTGCTTACGCGATTGCAGGGTCAACATCGGTAATGCCCGTCTATATGGTCTACAAGAAGATCTAAATATGGGAGATTCTCAATTCCAGACAGCCGTCTCTATTCTGTTCGTCACGTACATCCTGTCCGAGGTACCATCGAATCTGGTGCTGAAGAAACTTACGCCCTCGCGATGGATAGCCTTTATCACTGTCGCATGGGGTATCATCGCGACCTTGACCGGTATCGTGCAGAGCTACGGCGGTCTAATTGCATGCCGTCTTCTTCTTGGCGCCGTGGAAGGAGGGTTGTTCCCCGGAATGGCCATTTACTTGACATTCTTCTACACCAAGCGCGAACTTGCTCTACGCATCGGATACCTCTTCGTCTCTGCTGCCCTGGCCGGAGCATGCGGCGGACTACTTGCGTACGCTATTGGACATATGGATGGTACGGCTGGCCTACGCGGATGGCGCTGGATCATGATCATCGAGGGTATTCCTACCTTCGTCCTGGGTATCGCGACCTGGTTCATCCTGCCGGACACCCCGGAAACTGCCTACTTCTTCACCGCTGAAGAGAAGGCTTTCGCCGCCGCTCGCCTCAAGCGCCAGACAGGGTACACCAAGAAAGCAGCGGAATTTCACTGGGAGGATGTAAGGAAGTGCGTCAAGGACTGGAAAGTCTGGGTATTCTGCTTTGCGCAATTCGGAAGCGATACCATGCTTTACGGCTACTCTACCTTCCTGCCGACAATTATCAGGTCAATCAACACTACCGCCAGCAGCGCGATGGTGCAGGTCCTTACGATTCCGTGTTATGCACTAGGTGCAATCACCTACTTGGTTGTAGCGCGTTTCTCCGATAAACAGCAAAAGCGTGGGTTTTATAGCATCTTGCTCGGTGTGGTGAGTATCGTCGGATACGCCATGCTGATCAGCGACGCCAGCTCTGGCGTGCATTACGCTGGCTGCTTCCTTGTCGCAATGGGCTTGTATGTGTGCGTTGGTCTACCATTAGCTTGGCTACCTACAAACTTGCCGCGATATGGAAAGAGAACCACTGCGACAGGGTTGCAGTTGAGCATCGGTAATTGTGCGGGTATCATGAGTGCTTTTGTAAGTTTATTCGTAATCACTAGGCTCCACGTGGAAACACTGCTAACGGATCGCTAGATCTATCCCACGGCTGATCGCCCCCGCTTCGTCAAGGGCCACGGTATCACTATGGCCATGGTGGCTTTTGCTTGTATATGCTACGCTGTCATGTGGTTCCATCTTGGGCGCATCAACTCGAGACGTGAGAAGGGTGAGGAAGAGCATCTCATTGAAGGGATGAGTGATGAGGATGTTGCAGAGATGGGCGATGACAGCCCGAGATTCAGATACACGATCTAAAGGAAGTACGGCACTGAAGTTATGAGCAAATGCTAGCCGTCAGTGATGATACTCTCGTTTCATTATCAATTATATGCCCTTGCTCTGACCTGCGATATGCGTGCAAACTAGCCAGCAAAAGCCTCAAGCTGCAGCAATATACAACAGTTCCTTTTCTATGCAGTAGCCTATTAACACAGTGCATCCTAAAGGGCTCGCACAATCCTTTCTTTGACAAGTATCAGTAGCGTTTGCTGACACATTCCCCTCTAGCCTTTATACCACCGCTGTTGCTGGTACCCTTGGTTGTCTCCATGTTATCTTTTATGCTGTAGGTCTCTGGATGTGCCAGCCAAGGAGGCTCGACCCTGTCTTTCTCCTCATCTGGGCCAGCCCGCACTTTTAGCACAGCCTTAAGTAGGTCATTCGTGAATTCGGTCCCCAGATCCTCATTCATGTCATCGGCCGCCCAATCAGAGCAGCCGTACCACACCCAGAAGTCGACCAACAATTTGCGAAGAGGCGAGTGTTTTGTCGTGCGCTCGTAGGCCAACTTAACGGTAAGGTCGCTGAGGAAGTTATCCTCTTGCTTTACACACTCAATCAAACATTTCAGGACTGAGTTCTGAAATGTGGTATCCATGAGCTTCTCGCCAAGTATGTACGACTGAATCAGTGAATGAAAATTCACCTTCTCGTGTTTGCGAACTTCCGCATCCGAGTCACTGGAGGACATGGTCTCGACAGCGATTTTCCCATTGTACAACCATTGTACATACAAATAGAAGATATCCGGACGCTCGTCAGAAAGATCTATAGGGCGCGGTGTTGGAGCAGTCCATTCTGGCTTCGTTGCATTTCGGAAGAAAGCGGACGTCTTGCAGAGAACACCTTTGTGGATGTGAAAGATGCGCTCCTCGGAAACGTCTGAGTCGGTATCGCTGTCGTCACTTTCGTTGCTGTGCTCGGGCTTGTCGCAATTTTCGCCTGCTACGTTCGGTTCGACAGGGTCGTCACCACCCCCAACCTTGACAATGAGTATCTCGCTACCTACACTATACCTCATTAGAATTGCTCCAAAACAAACCCATTTGTATGTTGAACCTACTCAAGGAGATCACGAGAATCAGCACTGCCCTGAGGCAGAAGCTTTCGGCGCTTCGCTGGTTGCTCGTTTGGGGGCGCCATGGTTGACGAGCCTAGCTTCTGGTAGTCGATTGGAGGCGTAACAAATGCGAGGTGTTGGGTTCTACGGTAAGTGACAACTTGAGGTGAGAGCGCACCGGCGCTAATCAGGTTCTGGGATTAGCGTTGCGCATTTGTACGTAGTGAAGGGCTGCGTTGTAGCTGCTCCTTGGGCAAGCGATTACGGCCGGACCGGGACCAGGGTACTCGTGGTGATTCATCCGTGCACTGAATGGAAATAAGTCGGTGTAATTTTGCGCAGTTCTACCCGTAGGCTACAAGATGTGAGGCGATGGTGATATCTAGGTACCGGAGAATAATATGAATCTAGTAGCAGCCTGCCACCGGTGTGTGTCGATATCTCGCTATGCAGTAACGCTCTTCTTGCCATCAGGAATTTTGATGTAATACGCTCCTTGGGTTTGAGGATCAGTCCATGGCCTCATGTGCCTATTTTTGCCAAACCATCCAGGATGTGTGCGCTTCGCCAGCAAAGCAGCCAGCAACTCCTGGGTAAATTCTTTGCCCGCATCTTCAATGATATCAGAAACGTCCCAAGTTTCATCCGCTGTCCAAATCCAGAAATCCAAAAGCAGCTTTCGCATCGGATCACCGGCCATAGTGCCTTTGTACGCTTTCTGAATCGCGTAGGTTCCACGATCGAAGCGGAGTCCCGTAGTTATGCAGTCTATGGAAACCTTCATGACAGAATTCTGGTAAGTTGGATCCATGATCCTACCCCCTAAGGGGTACTGGTCTATGAGATCGTCCAAAGGGGGATATGAACCGTTTGAGTCATTTTGCTAAGGATCTGGGTTGTAGCTTATCGCGATTCTGCCACTGTATAACCATTGTACATAACATTTAAAATCCTCTCCGTTTTCCGTGGTAAGATCGATAGGTTTTCGAGGTCGGCCCCGCCATACCTGCTTTGTAGCGGCCTGGAAGAATGCGGACGTTTTACACAAAACGTTCTTATGCACGTGGAACATATCTTCGTTCTTCTTGGCTTCCGTATCACTTGCCGAGTCAACCTTTCCAGTGGCATTGTCTGCTTTATCGGTCTTGGGGATTTTGCAGAAGAAATCATCTATTTTGCTCTGACATGGATCAACCTGTGCGGGAGGCTGAATGTAGTCGTAAATAAAGTGTCCAAGCCTCACTTGAACGACTTCGCTAGTTAGACTATCCATAATTAGTATATTCTCATAAGCACAAGCGTCAAGGAGCTCGTACTCTGGTAGTTTGCTCAGGGTAAACACGGTCTTTGGTAGCGTCAGACGTGCAGCATCATTTAATCGTTTTTGAGTAGCCATATTGCCGAATAGAAATTCGAGAAGGCACCAGATGAAGATACCGACATGGAGGGGATGACTTTGATGTTGCAATATGTTGCGGTGAGATGCAACAAGTGGACGAAAAGTGCTGCAGACAAACGATTCCCACTCTAACCTGTGTCGGCTAGACCATCCCGCGGTTTGACGCGTCCGCGACGCGTGAGATGCAGCCATCTCCAACCGACTGCAACGCTTTTCATCTGTTGTATCACTACGTATGCTTGTCAAAACCCGATAGAAGAAGTTATCAAGAATGATGATCAATATCAGTCATTACACTGCTAGATCGATTGGGAAGCGCTCGTTTCAACTATCACGGCTCAAACGGCATACCCTAGGTATGCACTGCAACAATCGGTTTTTCTCGGCGGAACCAAGGTGATGAATTTATCTCAGGATGAACGGCCGTTCGAGAGTCATGTGCCAAGATCATATTTCCAAAGTTGCGCGAAAAGCTGAGAGACATAGAAAACAGGACAAGCTCGCGGCTTCGATACACCGCCCATGCGGCTGATAAACATATGGTCAATTTACCAATTGAATCACCAATATTCCGTATTGGCATCGACGACTAGACCATGGATAACTGGCACAAGCTTAGAAGGAGGGTATGATAGTATTCCTCTTCTACGCAGCACCCTTCTGAAACCACTTCAATCCCGCCACTTCCCAATACGCCTCCACAAAGGCTTGGGGATTATTGCGTACATACTCATTGCAAGTAGCAACACCGGTCTTTTTGGCACAAGACTTATCCCACTCGGCGCCAGCCCATTCGCCGCAAAAGGCGGTGTTAAAGATTATCTGAAGATCTTTGAAGCGCTCAGAGAAGTCACAGCCAGCACCGCCGAAGTGCGCTATAGGAGTGCCCCAGGTTGATGGATCAGGAGCCGTGGTGTTCGAAGAGAAGTTATCCGTGAAGCCCGGGGAGTCGCGGGGGAAGAACCAAACTGAGATGCTGGTGGCGGCCCATTCAATGGCATAGACACCACCCTGCGCTTTGTTGAATTCGGTACCATAAGATGGGAGAGGCGCGGCGCCAGTATTGTCGGAACTACCGCTACCGCCGCCACTTTGGATACCAGGCATGGTGTCAGGAGCGTGGATAGAGCATCCGACGTTCTTCTCTTGGCCAGGTGCGGCGACGTCGCAGTCGTCGGTACTCATAAGACCAGTAAATGGCGCATTGTTATCACCACCTACAGCACCCAATCCTCCTCCAGCCGCAGTCGAGTTATCAACAACACAGCCCTTGGTTGTGTGCAAAGTAACAGAGTTGCTTTCGTAGTCGTTAACACCCTCGAGGATATCGACTTCCCCGCCATTCGGCCATTGCACTGAAGACGATAAGAGCCAAAATGCTGGCCAAGTGCCACATTCCGACGAAGGCATATGGCGGATGTCTGCGATGAGTAGTCCATGATTCCAGTTCTTTTTGCTTTCAAGGCGAACAGAAGCGCGGCCAGTAGGGTCTTTAGTGGTATAGTCTACACCCATGAACACGGACTTTGTGTCCTCAAGGTAGCCTATTAGGCCCTGCTTGGTCGCATCTTCCTGATTCTGATAATTGACAAAGCCTTTGGTTGGGTCGGTTTCGTTGAAGAAGTCAAAGGCGGAGAAGAAGTTCTTGTAGCTAAGATCGTCTGTTAGCGTGTACTGCCTGCTGTCGTTAGCATGGTCTCCGTGCGCATCTCCTAGGATGGCCAGAGCCGCCAGGGTCGTAGTAAACGATAATTTCGTGCGCATATTTGTACCTGTGTTTGTTCGGCAAATGTTTCTGGTAACGATGAAAAGTGTGTGAGAGAGAGAAAATGACTTTGTTCTATAGGTCAATTGTATTGACCATAACACAGCGATGCGACATTGTGGGAAGGTTGGCGTAATCCGGAAAGGACTGGTTATACCAAGTCGGAAGGTGGAAGGTGCGCCAGCACAATGCCACGCTGTTGCTATTGAGTTCACGGCTGCACAATAACCTAGCGCTTATCCAAATTCTTGATGCTTCTTTATTGCGCTGTAAGCCAACAATAGCATGGTGTTGTGAAGGTGAATGTGCCACGAGAATGATGGTTGATGTGGTGTTGAGAGAGCATTCCAGAGGGTAAGGCAAGAGAATTGCCTTTGGTTGGGCTTACCACCTTCACACATCGACATCACTCAAATGCAGGGACGATGATTAGCAAGACCATCATCATCCTCCAAGTGTTACCAAACATAAAAGATATGAACATGAGAAGCAGTGGGAACGGAGTAGGACGATTATCAATCTAAATAAACTTGTGTGATGTCCGAATAGTATACAGCGAGATGAGTCTCTCTTGGATTGATCGCCCAAAATCTGTCGGATCATCTCATTTACTCGTTTTCTTGTTTCAGGGGTCCTGATTGAATACGTGTGATGTGAGCTTTGGAAGTCGTGAATGCGTCTGCTCTGCGTGGTTGCAGTAACGTTGAAGGGGATTGATTGGATGTATTCAACCAAGGCATCCCACTAGGGACCACCAAAAGCCGATCTTGCCGGCGCTCAGCGACGCTCCTGTGTAATGTACTTGTCGAACAGGTTTGGCATGTTTTCGGCAATCGTGGTGTTGTCACCATATGCGAGTCTATGGGAAGATGCAGTTAGTGTATCATATCCAGGGTCATGTCCGGTGTCTAGAAATTCTCTTACATGATCTTCACGGTTTCGTCCTCAACATCCGTAAGCATGTATGTTGTGCCATCCTTCAGCGTCAAAAGGTCAGGCTTCCAGATGCAGTCTTCGCTGTTGAAAACAGTGTCTTCCGACCTCTTCTTATTGGCAAAACTGTATCCAGCACCCGTGTACTTCAGGTTGTTTACGGCTGCGCCATGGCACACCGTGCTTGCGCCATTCGAGTTCCAGGCGTGAACTAACGTTTTGCAGTATCCATCTTTGTGAGTTCGAGTTTCCAGATTCCAGTTTGTGGGAATAGCGTTGAACGACCAAGCCCAGGATGTACCGCCAAGGCCATAGCACTTGTTGGGGTTGGCGTTCACATACGTGTGGGTAACCCCTTTGCAGTGTGACTCGCCGTGCGATTTGATATCGACAGCTGACACTGCAGCAGCGAGGGCCAGGATGGTGTTGAAGTGTTGCATATTAAGAAAGCGAGGAGAGCAATTATATCGTAGGGTTTGATGGAGCTGAGGTTCATGAACGACTGATCGATGGTGCGAAGAGGGTGCTCACAGCTCACACGTTTATACTTGTTTTCTCCATGCCTATATATACGTGAGATGGTGCATATGCGTGCTCTGTCACCCGGCCTGGCCGATGTAGGATTCGGAGCTCTACATGGCGGTCGATAGAAAGCGGTTTGGCTTCATGCAGTGCAAGCATGGTAATTTACAACACGATATTGAAGCGAGAGGATGTCGTTCCTTCGTGTCTGGACTACTGCGCACACGGAAGGTAAGCGAAGCAAAGGTAGTTCGCTTAGAGCCTGAATTCTTAAACTTTCGCGGAAGCTGCTCATTAGGCACGCTTCGCGCCAGGACCACATATAGGCCCACTGTTATGGGGTCCAACTGCTATACTTCTCACCAGCGCTTGCTAATGCTACTCAAGGGAGTGACAAAGCTTTCCTTGACTTTGTATACCCACTGCTGGATAAGATTCCAAATCTAAGTAATGTTGACCGTAAAATATGGCCGGGGCGTCAAGGGCGTGGGCAACCAGCGTAGTCAGTCTCCTCGCCATGATGTACATCGATCCAGTACGACCAACGAGAAGCCCTTCGACTCAAAGTAGACAGACGAGACCATGGAGAAGGACAGCGACCTATGGGTTGAGACCGTCGCATGTATTCGGCGGACGCACGAGTTATCTAGCATATATGGCAGGGATGACGGCAAAACGCAGGGAAAGCGGATCCGTACCACCTCACCGGAAATCAGGCCCGCCGGTTGAGAAGATCAAAGGACTCGTAGGTAAGCGTAACGAAGAAGATTGGTTGTAAGAGTTTGATACAGACGAAGGAGCGGCGCAGAGCGGCTAGATGACGCCGGAGCAGGGGTATAACACGGCCACGTATTACAGTCGATGGCGTTGTGGAACCACATGTTGGGAGGCAGCAACTACAAGAGCGCTTTCATCGATGATCTTGTCGTATTGAGGATTAGCACGGACAGCGATTGCTTGAACCCGTGATTATCCTTGCTAGAAGGGTAAGTGTCTTTACTTCAGCATCGGCGGTCATGGCACGAATGCGTGACAGTTCCGGGAATTAATATAATGGCGAAAGCCATGTCTTTGACCGGTGACTTATGTCTTGACTAACTACGATGAATTAGTGAGCTATATCTTAATGTACCCAAGGATCACTAACGAGTCCCCCTCGCCCGCCGTCAGGTCATACTGCCAAACTCTCCCCTCCATCCTTCTTGCTTTTCGGTACGATCTTCAGACTGAAATCCACGTGTGGTACTCCTTGATGTATGCTACTGGTGCTCACGATGTCAATATCGCCGCAGACGTACTTCTCCACGTTGTACTCTGTAAGCCCACCACTCACTTCAACGAGGAACTGCTTCCTGTCGTCAGTACCCCGTCCCCACTTATCCTTCAAGTCTTTAGCAGCAACCTGGACACCTTCTGGGGTGAAGTTGTCTAACATGACGATGTCAGCGCCAGCGGCAATCGCCTCGTCAGCTTCATCAAACGATTGGCATTCAACTTCGACTTTGATTGCGAAGCCACCAGCTGCTTTGGCCGCTCTTACAGCATTGGTGATGCTCCCTGCGGCAACGATGTGGTTGTCTTTCAGCATTGTCATTGCACTAAGATCAACTCGATGCGCGTCCACGCCCCCCACCAGCATGCCGTACTTCTCTACAAGTCGAAAACCTGGTGTAGTCTTCCTGGTACCAGCAAGAATGTTTGGGTAACCAGCTCCTCGTAAAAGAGCAAGTAGGCGATTTGACTTGGTCGCGATGCCGGAGCAGCGAGCGAGGGTGTTGAGAGCCACGCGCTCGCCGAGGAGGAGGTGACGGACCGGGCCGCGCACAGTAGCGCAGTGGGTGATGGGTTGGAATGAAGCACCTTCTTTGACGTGCCACTCTACGCTAGTAATCGTCAATATTAAGCTTGATCATGTAATCTGGTGAGATGAACGCACGTGCAACCTAGTTGTCGGAACACTTCATCGAAGAACGGGACGCCTGCTACTATGCCCTGTCAATGTTAGTCGGCACTTACAGT